>JAEEGL013846308.1_pt1 | contig 71224 bp, 27 predicted proteins | sample 9134231 | NCBI WGS metagenome assembly JAEEGL01 (sample SAMN16246548, study PRJNA631951) | gut metagenome | biome: gut microbiome; feature: rumen; material: fiber-attached | host: Bos | place: Iran: Karaj | collected 2018-10
GTGGAACCTGCAGTACAGAACCGGCACTGCCAACTGGACTACTTTGCCCGTAAACGCAACCACCTACCACATCTCAGGTTTGGCAGCCCAAACCACATACGAGGTGCGTGTACAAGCTAACTGCGGCAATAACAACACCAGCGACTGGACTGCTGCTGTCAGCTTCACCACTCCCGCCGCTCCTGCCAATCCTTGCAACGCTCCCACCAACTTGCAAGTAAACAGCATCACCCAGACCAGCGCCACTATAACCTGGACCGCTGGCGGAAACGAAAACGCTTGGAACGTACAGTACAAATTGCAGAGCTCACAACAGTGGCAAGAGGCTAACGTACAGCAAACCACTTACACTATTGAGGGTCTGACCGCCAACAGCACTTACGATGTTCGTGTGAAAGCTGTCTGCGCCGCCGACAACCAAAGCGACTTTGTCAGTACCACCTTCACCACCACAGGTGTAGGCATCGACAATATCAGCATGGCCAACAGCATCAGCCTGATGCCGAACCCCGCTGACAACTACATCGAACTGAACGTCAACAGCAATGTTGAAGTGAAAGAGGCTGTGGTCTTCAACGCCTTCGGCCAGATGATCCAGACCGTACAGCTCACTGAAAATCACGCCCGCATCGACCTCAGCAACATGGCCACAGGCATGTATTTCGTGAGAGTGAACGGCGAGGGTGTGACCGCGACGAAGAAGTTTATTAAACGTTAAGACGGGGAGACGGGGAGACATGCACTTCGTGCATTCGTTAAGACGAATTTGATCTCCACGAACGAGCGAAGCGAGTAACTACACGCCTTAACGCCTAACCGTAGTAGAGACGTGCTATGGCACGTCTCTACACTAACCCCTGACCCCTAATCACTAACCCCTAAAAAACGGACGTTAACGTCCGTTTTTTTTTAAAATTTTCCCAAATCAGTCTTGAAAGTATGGTATAAGATCTCTTTGTGTTGTTTAATTTAAAAACAAATCTTCCAAAACACAAGTTTCAATATCACACTTCAAGCTGTTGATTTTTAACCAAGTGTATTATAACAATTGCTATATCAAAAAGATAAGTATCTTTTGATAATGTTTTTTTCTTATTTTTGACTTGATATACTATAAACATTAACCAAAAACAAAAAACATGAAAAAAACATTCTTATTTCTGCTGACACTATTCTTCTGTGTCGGTAATTGGTTTACGTTTGCACAACGAACCGTTACTGTTGCTGATGGCACAAACACCGAGCATCATGTGCCTATCTTCAGCAGTTTTCTTGATGCGATGCAGCACATTCAGACTATTTACCCTGAAAATATGCTACAAGACATGCAAGGCGATACCATTGGCTCAATGACTTTTTATTTTTCTCAGTTACCGAGCGACCAGTGGGAGTGTCCTTTCGTTGTCCATTTAGGGACAACAAACATCAATGACTTCGCCAATTATACCTGTTCTTTCATCTCTTTGAATTTCACCATAGTTTATACGGGTACCCTATCTTATACAACCGACAGCACACTTACCATAAACTTCACCAATCCATTCGTTTATCAGGAAGGGAATCTTGTATTAGACATACAGAACTCCTCACTTTCCAGTCCAACCTCCAACAGTATTTTTTATGGAACAAACACGAATGAATACACAAGCGCATACGGGTATGTCTTTAACGAAAATCCATCGGGTCCTTACGGTATCAGGTTCATTCCCAAAACCAGCTTTGGCATCATAGAGAACGATGCTTGTCCCACGCCATACGGGCTATGCGTTACCGACATACAGTCTGAAAGCGCGACGTTGTCATGGACACCCAATGGGAACACAAACACATGGGAAGTTTGTTGCGTTTCCACTTTTGATGAGATAAGTGATGCGACTTGGACTATAGTGTCCACGGACAGCTTTTATACATTCACCCAACTGGAAGCCAACACCTCATATATCGCTTGCGTAAGAAGCGACTGCGGAACAGAAAAAAGCAATATTCGTAATATCCCTTTTTGTACAGACTGTGGCAATCTGACCAATTTTCCTTTTTTTGAAGATTTTGAGAGGCAAAATGTGGGCGGTACATCCTCCCATCCTTTACCCTCATGTTGGAACAGACTGGACAGTACTAACTTTCCCCACACTTACAATTCTGCCGCAACCGCACGCAATGGTGTAAATTCACTCAGATTTCGCAATAACGTTGTGCCTTCTATGGCTATTTTTCCAAAAATTGACAGTACTTTCACCCAAATTCAAAATATGGAGTTGATGTTTTACGCACATACATCGTCATCCTCATCAAATTCCATGATTGGCATAGGAGTTATGGAAGATCCTGCGGACATATCCACTTTCACACTGATTCAGACCATCATACCCACAACAATTTATCAAAGTTCTCCTTATACTGTTTCTTTTTCAGCATACGAGGGGGAAGGTTTATACATTGCGCTCTGTAATATGTCCACATCTTCCAGCTATGATTATGTGTATATTGATGATATCATGTTAGATTACAGCGCTGCATGCGAAAGACCCAATCAGATCACATTCAATAACATTGGTGAGACCAGCGTTGACATCAGCTGGTCATCAACTTCCGAATCTTTCAATATCTACTACAAAAGAAAACATGAGAATCTATACATGCTTGCCAACAGCGTTCCTGTCAGCATGAATTCATACACACTGACAGGCTTGTCTCAAAACACCACATACGACATATATGTGGCAGCTCACTGTGCGGACATGACCGAGGCGGCGTCGAACAAGGAAAACATCACAACGGCATGTGGTGTTTTTGCAGTTCCATATACCGAAGATTTCAACAATTTCAACCTTAGTCCCTCCCAATGCTGGAGCAGACATATTGGTTTAGCCAGCTCTGTTTTCAATGGGGCATCATTAGTCGAAAGCAACACCGGCTGGATTTTCAACAACAACAATGTCTTTCCCATCGGACATCCAGTCTTAAACATCTATGGTTCAGCACATTCAAACTGGTTAATATCTCCTTCCATTCAGCTCCAAGGTCTCTCCAATCCCATATTGAGCTTTGACATGGCACTCACTGCTTGGAACAGTGCATCACCCATACAAAATCCCAGCAACCAGCCAGACGACAGATTCATGGTGATTATTTCCACGGATAATGGCTTAAGCTGGCTTGAGGAAAATGCCATTCTATGGAACGACACAGCCTCCGGTGCCAATTATCCCTTCAGTCAAATCTCTCACCAGCCGACAGAATTCATCATTCCTCTCTCACCATACACTTCGGGAACATCTCCGATACGCATAGCTTTTTACGGAGAGTCAACAGTAAATAATGGTGACAACGATTTTCACATAGCCAACGTTTCCATCACCGACATGGTCAATACCTGTTTGCGCCCCAACGCCCCGAGACTCAATTCGGTTTCCGCAGAGGAGGCAGTTATCGAATGGGAATATTCGGCAGGACAAGCTTCATGGGAAATCGCATATGGTCCCTATGGTTTCAGTCCAGACTCCGCCAACAACATCATTCCTGTTTCGCAGAACAGTGTCACCCTTGTAAATCTAACCCCTACATACTCATACGACGTTTGTGTCAGAGCCGTGTGTACAGACGGAGGGCGTAGTGACTGGTCTCCCGCAATGAGTTTCACAACATCTTGCGGAACCGTCATTGTCACCAATGACAATGCCTATACCGAGGATTTCAGCATGCAGCCAAACTGCTGGGATTTGGGGCATGGAAACTCCCAATGGCCCTATAACAACAACGGATATCTGTTCAGTGCGCACAGCAATTACATTTATGAGGCTATCACCCCCGTCTTAGACATTGCCAGTCTCTCAAACCCTTACCTGAGGTTTTCTCAGAAACGTCCTGATTTTCTGGATTCAGGTGTAGCCGATCAGTTAAGCTTGTATATCCGCCCCTCTGAAGAAAGCGATTGGATTTTTTTGACATCTTTCAATGCTGTTTGTCCCGAATGGATGGTCAGCTCAGTACCTTTACCGCTTGCGTCTTCTTACTATCAAATAAAGTTCTCCATCCAAGGAGCAGGAAATCAAGCGTATGGTTCTTTCTTAGACAATATCATGATATATAATAATCCTTCAGCACCCAGCTGTATAGAGCCCTTAGGACTCACTGTGTATCAACTTAACAGCGAGTCCGTCACCTTAACATGGTTGAATACAGGTATTCAGGAGTACAATCTTTTCTATAAAAGATCTGAAGACTCCCTGTATTCCATAATTGGCGAAAATGATTTAAACCACCACACATATACCCTCAACCAACTGCTTCCCGCCACCACCTATCAAGCATACATGGTCACAGTATGTGCTGACAACTCGACACTGTCTTCCCCTGTCATTTGTTTCACCACCGCATGTGAAGACATCAGCCAATTGCCAGTCACATGGGATTTTGAAAGCAACAATACCGGGGGCACAAATTCTTTCCCACTTCCTGAATGTTGGCACAGAACAGGAGGTAACATTGTTCCATATTGTTATCAATCATTCTATTATGCACATAGTGACAGTGTCTGTTTATTTACCGGATCCAAACCCGACAAATTTATTGCCATTCTGCCACCAGTTGACACCAGTCTATTCCCAATCCATACACTACAAATCAAATTTTTTGCGCGTTCCCATTATGGTTTGTCCAACAAATTGGAAATCGGTGTGATGGCCAACCCATACAATGCTGCAAGTTTCACCCCTCTTGACAGTGTCACCAACATAAGCAACACCTATACCGAATATGAAATTACTCTTAGGAACCACGAAGGTAACAGCAAATATATCGCACTTCGTTTCACCGCCCCCCAAGACATGTTTTATATTGATGACATACAACTAAGCGTCACTCCCTCATGTCCCAAACCAACCAATCTGGCTGTAATTAATACCGGCAGCACTTCCGCCACAGTTTCATGGGATGCTGGCGGAGAGGAAACGAGCTGGGAAATTGAGTATGGTACCAGCGGCTTTGAACCAGGAAGCGGCACCTTGACAAGTGTTTCCACAAATCCATACAGCTTGAACAATCTTTCAAGTGGCAACATGTACGATTTATATGTACGGGCATCTTGTGGTTCTTCCGAGTATTCAGAATGGACAAATCCGATCACTTTCTCCACTTATTGTGAAGCGGTAAGCATTCCATACGCTGAAAACTTCGACAATTATACGATTGATAACAATTCCTCAACGCCCTCACCAAACTACCCCCATGATATCATGCCTTTATGTTGGACATTCCCCAACAGAAGCACAAGTGCCTCAGTATATCCGAATGTATTCTTGACTTCAGCCCCCTCGTATGCCATAACAGGCAACTGTCTATTCTTCCGATCAAGCTCTACAACCCCCGCTTACGCGGTTCTTCCACTACTCAACACCGACATCCGCAATCTTCAACTTATGTTCTCTTATCGGAATGAGAGTGTCAACGAGAATAACGGCACTTTACATGTGGGATACATGACAGACAGAGCGAATCCTGAAACATTCATGAACGTTTACACTTGTCCTCGAACCGCCTCACACATTGGCGTTGAGGTTGATTTCAATACCATTCAAAATGAGAGCGACACCTGCTACATAGCATTTAAATATGAAGGAGGAAACTTCAGCGACTACTACCTCAGCATCGACAATATTTTTGTTAATTTGATACCAGAATGTTCCCGTCCTACAAATCTGGCAGTCACCAATACAGGAGCCTTTTCCGCAACCTTGTCGTGGATTGCCGGAAGTTATGAGACCGAGTGGGAGATTGTTTACGGAGAAAGAGGATTCAATCCGGATTCGTCTGCCAATATCATCTCCGCGAATGCAAACCCATTTGAGATCACAGGCCTGTCGCCACAAACCAATTACGATTTTTACATCCGCGCCCTATGCTCCACAACAGGCCTGAGCCGATGGAGCAATCCGGCCAATGCCACAACCTTATGCGATGCCATCTCACACTTCCCCTATACAGAAGGCTTTGAAAACGGGATGAGTTGCTGGACAACAGAGATTATCAGTGAACTGACACACAACAACTGGACTATCGGAAGCACAAATGAGCATGTCCATTCGGGAAACCATTATGCTTATTTTTCCTTTTCGAACAACACCTCCGCACGGTTAATCTCACCTATATTTGATTTCACCAACACGCCGGAGCCATACGTTTCTTTTTATCACAAACAACGTAGAGACAATAACAATTACTGTCAAGACACATTAGCTGTGTATTACAGGACATCCGACACCACCGAATGGATCAGGCTTGTCGGTTTTCATGACGAGATTTCGTCCTATGCCTTTGACTCTATTCCACTGCCAAATCCTTCAGCCACATACCAGATCGCTTTTGTAGGATACGGCAGGAATGGTTATGGCAACTATCTTGATGACATTACCGTTGACAGCATCCATCACCACACTCCACCGATAATCGCGGACACCTGCCATTCTCCTGGCAATTTGCAAATCTCCGGCATCACCCAGACTTCCGCCACGGTATTCTGGACCAACGCAAACGAAGAGACCCTGTGGAATCTGCAATATCAATGCATGACGGCCAATTGCGATTGGGGAGATATTATTACAACAAGCAACCCAAGTTACACTATCACGGATCTCATCGCCAACACAACCTATCAGGTACGCGTGCGGGCTGTCTGCAATGACACTGTAAGTGAATGGACTGTACCTGTTGACTTCACCACATTGGAAGTAGGCATTGCCGATCTTGATTTTGCCCAGAATATCAGCCTGATGCCGAATCCCGCTGACAACTACATCGAACTGAACGTCAACAGCAATATTGAAGTGAAGGAAGCTGTGGTCTTCAACGCCTTCGGCCAGATGATCCAGACCGTACAGCTCACCGAGAACCATGCCCGCATCGACCTCAGCAACATGGCCTCCGGCATGTATTTCGTGAGAGTGAACGGCGAGGGTGTGACCGCGACGAAGAAGTTTATTAAACGTTAAGACGGGGAGGCGCTCACTTCGTTCGCTCGGGGAGTCTCGCTGCGCTCGAGGGGAGTTTCGCACTGCGTGCTCAAGGGGAGTGATGCTTCGCATCAGGGGAACCTTTGAATTTTGAATTCTGAATTTCTAACCCCTAATCACTAACCCCTAATAAAAAAACGGGAGAAAAATTTCTCCCGTTTTTTTATTTTTCCATATCACCATTCAAATTATTTTCGTACCTTTGAAAATCGTTTTTAAATTGGTAAAAATAACAACTTAAAAAACTATAAATCAATATATTAACTAAAAATCCAATATTATGAGAAAATTTTTACTAATTCTGATGGCTGTGCTCCTGGCAGCAGTTGGTGCATACGCGCAATGCGAAGCACCCAGCAATTTTGAAGCCCATCCGTTTTGGAACCGTGTGAGCTTAAGTTGGGAAACATCCAATATGGGTTTCCTTGACACACTTACGTACGGGGAAAGCTATTCGACACGTATCGGCACAAACGATGCGGACACTTTCACTGTAGCCATACGTTTTACTCCCTCTGAGCTAAGCAGTGCCAATGGGCAATATCTTTCCCATGTGGCCTTCATTCCCGGAGAAACCACGGTTCACGAATTCACCATCAAAATTTGGGTCGACGGAAGCCACCCTGATGCTTCCACTTTTAACGAAGGAACACTTGTTTCCTCTGAAGTGGTTTTACCTTCACAAGTCACAACGGCATCATGGAACGTCATTCCGTTGAGTACCCCAGTGCTCATCGATGCCACCCAGGAATTGTGGATAGGCTATGAATGTACTGCCACCGGAGGTTATCCCGCTGGCGCAGGTGCCGACAATGTTATCAACGGCACCAACGACCTTATAGGTTTCGGAGGGAACTGGACTACTCTGGCCAGTTCAAACCTTACCTACGGCTGGTGTATTATGGGATACACTAAAGATTTAAGTATTAGCGGTTTCAATATTCTTCGCAACAATGTTCAATTGAACACAAGTTTAATTACCGACAATAACTATATTGACACAGATGTACTTCCCGAAACCCAGTATTGCTATACAATCCAGTCGGTATGTGCCTCTTCTACTGCTAACTCAAATGAGATTTGCGTCACCACACCAGTTCAACCCAACTGCGGTCCCCTTATCGGCAACGGTAATGGCACCACCTATCTGATGCCTTTCAACACCTTTTACAACTACTCCTACGTGCAGCAGATTTTCACAGCTTCTGAATTAGGAGTTTCAGAAGGAACCATAGAATCGTTGAGTTTCAATTATTTCTATAGCACTCCCATCACCCAAAGCGAAATCACGGTGTATTTAGGTAATGTTAACAATCAAACATTCGCCACCACAAGCAGTTGGATTCCGGCCTCCGACCTGACGCAGGTATTCCATGGCAGTGTACACTGCTCTAATGCCGACTCTAATTTAGTCACCATCGACTTTGACGATGCATTTGAATGGGATGGCCAAAGCAACATTGTGGTAGCCATTCTGAACGGCCAAGGTTCTTACGTGGGTTCAGAAGAACGTTTTTACACCCATACCACAGCAGGTCAGACCGTTTTATACGCATATAACGACGGTTCACCCTATAACATTACTAATCCCGGTACCGGTACCCTGTCAACCAGCCGCAACAACATGAGATTCTGCTTTGGACCAGAACCCAGTTGCTACAGACCCAGACATTTGGAAGTAACCACTATCACTGGCGAAGGTGCCACTCTGAATTGGCAACGACATAGCGACAATGACAACCAATGGGAAGTGGTCGTTGTTCCCGCCGGTACATCTGTCAACTCTGGCACTCCCATTGCTGTCAACGACACCAACTATACCATCACTGAACTAAATGAAAATGTTGCCTACGATGTTTATGTCCGTACAGTTTGTTCACCTGCGGATCAGAGTGCCTGGGTAAGAGCTTCATTCAGAACACACTGTGTTAGCATCGTAAGTAATTTGCCATACACCGAAAACTTCATCGACTACGGAACAGGATATGATGCATTCCCATACTGCTGGCAACGTTTCACCAACCACGAATCCATTTCATATCCATATATTTCCGCAGCCAATGCATCAACTGGACAGTTGGTATTCTTCTCCAACGCAAGCACTTATTCATTAGCTGTTTCACAAGGTTTGGACCTGTCCGCATATCCGGCAGGCAGTCTGGCATTGAGCTATTGGATTGCATGCACACAGTCATACTACGGCAGATTGGACATTGGTATCATGACCAATCCGAATGATTTGAATACCTTTACTTTGTTAAAAACATACTATCCTACAGATTACGATGAAGTGGGCTATTTCCAACCAGAAATGATTCTGTTGCCCGAAAGCTATCCTGACATTGTGTATTTGGCTTTCATGGCACCTGAAAGTGGTAATAACAGTACCAACACGGCCATTATCTCTCACGTAAAAGTCGATATAGCACCTACTTGTACCGCTCCATCCAACCTTACCGTCTCACATGTGGAAGGCACCGCTGCCATTTTGAGCTGGCAAGAAGCAGAGATCGGCGCGGACAGCTACACCCTCGCATTCGGTGAGACCGGTCAAGCCATGACTTCTGTCACCGTGAGTGGCAACGAATACATGCTGACAGGCCTTACCCAAAGCACCGCATACGATGTGATGCTGTACTCCAATTGTGCAAGCGGTGAAGCCGACACTCTGACCGCCAGTTTCACAACCCTGGCCTTCATCGAATGTACGGCTGGCGCCAATGCCAACACCATTGCGGGTACAACAGCAACAACCACTTATCGTTTCCCTGTCAACAATTTCTATAACTACAGCTACACTCAACAGATTTTCACGGCTGATGAAATTGACACCGCACATACTCCGACCGTCATCACTGGAGTAGCTTTCAGCTATGCTTACACCTCACAAAACACAGACAAGACGGATGTGAAGATCTATCTTGCTCACCGCAACAGCAGTACATTCGCCTCCACTACCGACTGGACCCCCATTAGCAGCGCCACCTTGGTTTATGAAGGGCCCCTCGTATGCACACAGGGATGGAATACCTTCACTTTTGACAACGACTTCTCCTATAACGGCAGCGACAACCTGGTGCTGATTGTGGATGATAATTCAGGTGCATACGATGGCAGCTCATACATCTTCGATGCACACACCATGACTACCAATTCTTCCATATACTACCAAAACGACGGAACCAATCCTGATCCGGCAAACCCGCCTACAGGTACTCTTTCAACCGAACGTAACAATGTCAAATTCCTCTGCTGTGCACAAACCGCACCCATGAGCTGTCCTCGTCCATACCTGTATGTAACAGACGCTGACCATGAAACAATTACCATCGAATGGATAGCTAACGGCACTGAAAACGAATGGAATCTGGAATACAAAGCAGAAGGTGCCAACAGCTGGACTTCTGAAGGTGTTATATCCGCTTCTCCATACATTATCCCGAACTTGAATGCTGATACGCATTATGAAATCAGACTGCAAGCTGTATGCTCCGCCACCGAGAACAGCGAATGGGCCTACACCACCGCTTATACCCCCTGTGAAAGTGTGGAGCTCCCCATTGTGGAGAACTTCGACAGCTATGGCAACAATGAGGTTCCCTCATGCTGGCAAAGCCGTACCAATGCCGCTTCGGCAGTACCTTATACCACCTCAGCACAAGCCTATTCAGGCAGTAAATCCCTGTATTTCTATTGTCCCTCAAACGGTAACTATGCGTATGCCATCAGTCCCAAACTGGATGAAAGTACAGCTATGGACAGTCTGCAAATCATGTTCTACGCCTTTACAGCTACCGCAGGATATTTCATCGAAGTAGGTATCATGTCCGACCCCGATGATTTAAGCAGCTTCACCACACTTGGTCAGTTCAACCCCTCCAATACCCAAACTTGGGAACTGGGTGAAGTACTTTCAAGAGGTTATGACGGAGACGGCTTATATGTAGCCTTCCGCGTCCCGCAATGGTATGCCAACAACATATATATCGACGATATCGATATACATTACATTCCTTCCTGTATGCATGTAAATAACATTCAGGCTTCCAATATTACTCCCACTACTGCTGATGTGACTTGGACCGCAGGTGGCAACGAAAGCCAATGGAATTATATCGTTGGTCCTGCCGGCACCGTTGACCCCACCAGCGACATTCCTGTTATGGCCAACAGCAACACTGTCAATATTTCCGACCTGAGTGCCAACACCTTATATGAAATTTACGTACAGGCCTATTGTGGTGCTGATGACCAAAGTACATGGATGCATAGCTATTTCAGAACAGAATGCGCCGCTATGACCACCCTGCCTTACGAAGAGAATTTCGACACCTACACGGGTACTACTTCCACGGCCACCAATGTTCTGCCTAACTGCTGGGCCAGTATCAACGGAGGCACCAGCTATGCCGGTCTGCCCACCATCTACAACTCCGCCCAATACGCCCACAGCGGACACAACAGCTTATATTTCTACACTTACAACAGCACCTCATACGCCGACCAATATGCTATTCTTCCTGAAATAGACACTATTGAAATACCGATGAACACACTGCAGCTTGCATTTGCCGCACGCTCAAGTTCAGCATCCTATCCGCTCGACATCCAAGTAGGTGTTATGAGTGATCCTACCGACCCGACCACCTTCCAGTTGGTACAACAGGTTTCCGCTACAGGTACTACCTATACCAACCATGAGGTTTATTTCAGCAATTTCACAGGAAATGGTAATTATATCGCTCTCAAAGTGGCACAACCCACTTCCAACTACAACTATGGTTATGTTGATGATATTGTTTTGGATGTTATTCCTTCATGCTCACCTATCAACAATCTGACGGTCACTCATATTGCCGGTACTTCAGCTCTTGTATCATGGGAAAGCGGTCACTTCGGCACCGTAAGCTCCTACGCTTTAGAATATTCTGAAGCAGGACAGGACAACTGGATGAACGTTTCCAGCAACATTACGGGAACGTCATACATGCTGGGCAATTTACAGCCCACCACCAGTTATGATGTGCGTGTAAGTACCATTTGTGATGATGGAGAAGCCAGCACTTGGACAGAGAAAACATTCACTACCAGATGTTTGGCTGGTGGAGAATTGGCTATTGGCAATGGCACCACCACCAACAGCTATCTTCCTTGTTACAGTTTCTATAGATACACATACACACAGCAGATTTTCACCGCAGCCGAAATGGGCGGTCCCTCCAATATCAGTTCTGTAGCATTCGAATTGGCCAACCTGGCACAACAAAGAACTTTCAAGATTTATATGATGCACACCAGCGAAAGCGCTATCGCCTCATGGATTCCCGCTGCCAATGCACAACTGGTATTCGATGATGTCCAGACTTTGGTACAAGGATGGAATACTTTCGAGTTCACAACCCCATTCGCATACAATGGTACCGACAATCTGCTTTTGATTGTAGTGGATGAAACCGGCAGTTATGTCAGCGGTAACACCTGGTATGTGCACTCCAGCACCACGAATTGTTCACGCTATATCTATAACGACAGCAATCCATACAGCATCACCTCTAACCCAACTTCTGCCGGTACTGGCCTCAGTGTACGCAACAACGTAATTTTCGGTGGCAACTGCGACAGCACCGCTACCTGTTTCGCACCCAACATGTATGTGGATAATATTGATACCACATCCGCGGAAATCATTTGGGTTCCTGGCCTCGACGAATCCGAATGGGAATTGGAATATGTTGTTTACGGCGACACCAACTGGATTCCGCTTGCCAACCCGACCAACGGTACATATACCCTTGACCAGTTGGCTCCCAACACCCACTATTCCGTAAGAATGCGTTCGAATTGCGGTGGAGGTGATTATAGCACATGGACAACTGCCGACTTTACCACTGAATGCGGTTTGGCTTCTATTCCATTTACTGAGAACTTCAACAGCTATGGTACCGGCAACAACGCCTTCCCTGACTGCTGGACCAAATTCAACAACTACAGCACCACTCCTTATCCTTATATTACGACAACCAACAACAGCGGCAGCACTGGCGGTTCTCTCTATTTCTATTCAGGTACAGCAAGCTACGACATCGCCGTTATGCCAGAACTCAATGTTGACGTTAACACTTTGGAAGTGACTTTCTACATGAGAGTGGGTTCTGCTTCCAATGGCTTGATAGTAGGTGTAATGACTGATGCCAATGACTTCAATGGTTTTGTTCCTGTTGATACCGTGTTCTGTACTAGCCTTAGCGTTTTCGAATATAAAGAAGTTGATCTGAACACTTACACGGGCACTGGCAGATTCATTGCTTTCAAGAGCCTCACCACAAGCACTGGTGCTATTTATTTTGACGACCTCAATGTGGACCTGATTCCGAGCTGCAAGCGTCCTGGTGATGTCACTGTTTCCAACGCTGACATGACTTCCGCTGTGGTTGCATGGACAGAAAGAGGCAATGCTACCGCATGGGAGATTGAATATGGTCCCGTTGGCTTCACCCCAGGAAACGGCACCACTATTCAAGCCTCTACCAATCCGTTCACACTAACAGGTCTGACTTCTGGCACTCAGTACGATGTATATGTTCGCGCCAACTGCGGTGCAGGCGATATCAGTGATGTATCATTGAATCATGCGACCTTCGCCACATCATTGTGCAACGCCGCTGACCAATGCGAATATGTTTTCACCTGCGAAGACAGCTATGGTGACGGTTGGAACGATGGTGCTGTTTTAGTACAACAGAATGGCATTACTGTCGCTACAGTAACCATGAACGATGGAGCAAACTATACCGCACATGTTATGTTATGCGACAACGTTTCATCCAGCTTGGTATGGACCGATGGTGATTTTGATGACGAATGCAGTTTTACCGTAACTGATCCAGCTGGAACAATCATCTACACATCCAGCGTTCTGTCCAGTGGCTCACTCTTCACCTTCACCACCGACTGCGACGCTGTGCCACCCACATGTGATGCTCCTACAAACTTGAATGTTTCCAATGTCACCGAAAACTCTGCTACCGTTACATGGACAGCTGGTGGTGACGAAACCACCTGGGATGTGGAATACAAGCTGCACAGTGCAAGCCAATGGCAACAAAGCACAGTGGCACAACCCACATTCAATATTCAAGGTTTAACAGCTGGTAGCAATTACGATGTACGTGTGAAGGCTCTTTGCAGCGCCACTCTTGAAAGTGAATTTGTCAGCACTACCTTCACCACCAGTGTTGGTATTGACGATATCAACTTCGCACAGAACATCAGTTTGCTGCCGAACCCCGCCGACAACTACATCGAACTGCGTGTCAACAGCAATGTTGAGGTAAAGGAAGCTGTCGTCTATAACGCCTTCGGCCAAACGATCCAGACTATACAGCTCACTGAGAACCATGCCCGCATCGACCTGAGCAACATGGCAGCAGGCATGTATTTCGTGAGAGTGAACGGCGAGGATGTGACCGCGACGAAGAAGTTTATTAAACGTTAAGACGTGGAGGCGGGGAGACATGCACTTCGTGCATTCGTCAAGGCGTTAAGACGTTAGGTCGTCAAAGTAATTATCGTCTTAACGAGCGAACGAAGTGAGCATCTCCACGTCTTAACGCCTAACCGTAGTAGAGACGTGCCGTAGCACGTCTCTACTTTTTTCCAAAATTGACTAATTTGCTAATTGAAAAAATTGTATCTTTGTAGCTCAATATATTTTAAATATTTTCCAATGAAAAAGAACCTACTTTCTTTACTCATTCTGACAATAGTATTCTGCTCTCTGAAAGTATCAGCACAGAATCCTCAATGTAATCCTATTCCAGTGACAGACAACACACCCTGGCTCGATGACTTCAGCACAGCACCAAATTGCTGGACATTTCCAATCGGGAATGACAACACCTCATGGCACTGGGACAATGTGGTTAACGACATTTACCACGATTACGGCATTTATGAAAGTGATGCCATATCGCCCGTTCTTGACATCAGTGGAGTGACCACCCCTTATCTCAAATTTTCCCAGAAACGACAGGATTTTTCCGCATCCACCTTTGCCGATGAGCTGTATGTTTATTATCGTTCCACCGCCGTTGGTGGCGACTCCACCTGGTACTTGCTGGGAGCCTACACTGAACTGTGTAATGACTGGTTCATCGACTCTATGCCACTTCCCTCAAACCGGACCACCATCCAGTTCAAATTTCACGCTGTGGGTAACGGAGATCTTGCATACGGAGTCAATATTGATTTTGTAAATGTCTATAACGAAGAAAACGCTCCGTCTTGCATTGCCCCCACAGCCTTAACTGTGTTAAACATCGGAGAGTACTCTGTGGATTTGTCATGGGGCGTCGTCTCCGAAGGAGATGTTGACCTGTATTACAGAGTGATTTCCGACAGCATTTACCAATTGGTGGAAAACGTGACTCTTTCCGAAGGAGTGTATTTTCTCGACAACTTGGAAACCGCCACACAGTACGTTTGGTATCTGAGCACGGACTGCGTTGGGGAAGAAGCACAAACCGCCCTGCATTATTTCACCACAGGATGCGGACTGATAAGCGCACCACGCTTTGAAGACTTCGAATATGTGAATATCGGTGAGAACCCCGTATGCTGGAACACACTTAACAGCATGGTCGAAGGCTCCTATATTTTCCCTGGTGTCAACAACATCATCAACCCGCAATACGCACACAGCGGCAGCCACAGCTACAAGTTCAGAAATGGCAGCAATCCCCAATTTGCTATCATACCCGAATTTGACAATGTGTTCTCTTCTCTGCAACTCAACTTCTGGACCCGCAGGGAAGGCTCCAGCTCCGGCACTTTCAGTGTGGGCTATGTCACCGATTCCTTAACCGCCAACAGCTTTGTTCCCCTTTTGACCATTAGCGGAAGCGAGATTGGCGACAACAGTTTCCACAATTATACCGTACGCTACGATTCCGTGGAAACTACCGAAGGTTCCCATTATTATATCGCTTTCAAGTATGAGTGCACCGATAACTGGTCTTGGTTTATTGATGACATCAATATCACTGAGATTATCCCCTGTACGACTCCCGACTCACTGACTTCCAGCAATGCCACCGGCACAAGTATTGACCTCCACTGGACTGGCAACGCCAGTGATTATACGGTGTATTACAGAGTTGTAGGCGAGACAGACTATGATCAAGTTGACAATGTGACCCTCAACGAAAATGGAGTATATACTTTGGAAGGACTGATACCAAGCACCAATTACGAATGGTATGTGGAAGCCTATTGCAGCGATGGAGCTATTGTGCCAAGCTTTATAAGCGCACAATTTACTACTGTTTGCGGAGCGATACCTTCTCTTCCTGTAAGTTGGGATTTTGAGGCCAACAATACCGCTGGCACCACCGATTGTCCGCTGCCAACATGCTGGACGAGAATATCTTCCAGTAGCACAACACCCAATCCATACGTATATCATCAAACATCAAACGCACACAGTGGCAGTAAAAGTTTACGTTTCTACAACTATAATCCCAATTCATTCGCTGTATTGCCTGCTGTTGACAATACAGTAGTAAGTCTCAGCAATTTGCAAATTTCTTTTTATGCCAAAACAACATTTAACAATGCATCCCTGAGTTTGGAAGTGGGGGTAATGTCAGACCCTAATGATGCCAACACCTTCACAGCAGTAGGATCCATAATCCCAAGCGAAAATTATACTCTTTATGAAATCCCCTTCATCAACTATACTGGTTCCGGCAACTATATCGCCCTCAGAAATGTAAATTCATCAGCAGGCAATGCCTACAATTACTTTCATATTGACGACATTAATTTATCGTCAATTTCCACTTGCACCGCTCCCATCAATCTCACAGCAGTTCCATCTACTCACTCAGCCACACTTTCCTGGGTTTCCTCTGGCAGCACTTTCACCCTGTATTACAAAGAAGCGGGTAGTAACACCTGGCAATCCATAAGCAATGTCAGCTTGAACAGCAACAACGAATACGAGCTCATAGGACTGATTGACGGCACCGCATACGACTGGTATGTGGAGACGGCCTGCGGAACGACTCCTGAATTGGCAAGCGCACACGCATATTTCACCACCATCATGGAAGCTGTTGACTTGCCCTATCAAACAGATTTCTACAATGGCCAAGGATGGCTGATGAACAATGGTCATGCCGGCAATTATTGGGTGACTGGCACTCCCGACGGTCAAACACAACCCGCTTTGTTTATCACTTTCAATGGCTCCGCCGCGGAATACAACACCAATGTGAATTCTGTTGTCACAGCAGAGAAAGCCTTCAACATGCCGGAGGGCAACACCGTACATGTGGAATTTGATGTACAAGTGGGCGGTGAAGGAGGAAGTACTCCCACTCCATCCGACTACTTGAAAGTATTTTTGGCACCCAACAATGTTGAATATACTACTGGGACAAGCTCAAGCAACGCACAATCCGCTCCCGATTACAATACTTACGCCTTCAACTTCAGCAATTATTTGTGGCAGACACTTGAATACAATTACCCCTACAAACTGAACATGACCCGAGACAGCATACTCCATATCAGCATGGAGGTGGCCAATCCCGATGTGAACGGGGAAGCCAAAATTGTTTTCCTGTGGAGAAATGACGACTATATTGGCACCCAGCCCGGTGCGATTATCCGTAATTTCATCATTACCAGTGACACGACACAAACCCCGCCCACACCACCCGATCCACCAACACCTCTCTCATGTGCAACCCCAACCAGTCTCTCCACCACCAATGTCAGCTACAACAGCGTGGATATCAACTGGGTCGCCGGAGAGGATGAGACAGCATGGAACCTGCAATATAAGGAAAACACAGCCAGCAACTGGAGCAACAGCATTCCTGTGGCAACTCCTAATTACCACCTTACGGGTTTGACTGCCGAAACAAATTATCAGGTACGTGTCCAGGCCAACTGTATCGACACCCTCAGCGACTGGACCGCTCCCGTCAGCTTCACCACCACACAAGAAGTGGGCATTGACAACATCAACTTAGCCAACAGCATCAGCCTGATGCCGAACCCCGCCGACAACTTCATCGAACTGAAGGCAAACAGCAATGTAAACGTGAAGGAAGCTTTGGTTTACAACGCTTTTGGCCAGCTGATCCAGACCATACAACTCACCGACAACCATGCCCGCATCAACCTCAGCGACATGGCCGCCGGCATGTATTTCGTGAGAGTGAATGGCGAGGGGGTGACCGCGACGAAGAAGTTTATCAAACGTTAAGACGGGGAGGCGGGGAGACATGCACTTCGTGCATTCGTTAAGACGAATTTGATCTCCACGAACGAGCGAAGCGAGTGACTACACGCCTTGACGTCTAACCGAAGTAGAGACGTGCTATGGCACGTCTCTACCCTACCCCCTGACCCCTAATCACTAACCCCTAAAAAAAACGGGAGAAAAATTTCTCCCGTTTTTTTTATTTCCTTCCGAAATCCGCGGGAATCTCACCCCAAGTCCGGGTATCCCACTTGATGATTTTTGTGGTGAAAGTATTGTTGCGCAGCCATAATTCAGCACGGTTCAGCAATTCGAAAATGCGGGCATTTTCCTCAGTAGGCAACACAATGGACTTATGTTTCTTATGCCGCACCCACGCCAATGCCGTGATACTGTCCGTATATATCGGAATGGGACTGTTTCTTTGTTTCAGCAATGCCAGACCATGCACTATGGCCAGAAACTCTCCTATATTATTGCTGGCACCAGGAAACGGACCCTGATGAAACCAAACCTCTTTGGTGGTGGTATGCACTCCGCGATACTCCATCTGCTTGGTCACCATATTGCAAGCGGCATCCACCGACAGGCTGTCCCATACCGGAACAGGGTCTTTGCTGCTGAGAAAGCTTAGTCCCGCTGGTTTGGTCGTCGTCAATTGCTGTTTTCTGTATTGCTCATACCCTTCCTGATACGCCTTATCTGCCTCCATTTTTGACTCAAACGACTTGTATTTTGCCCCCTCGAACTGGTCAACCTGAGCCTTGCAGGTCGCCCAATCCTCAAAAACGCCGGTAATGCGACCAGCCCATACCACATAGTATTTTTTCTTTCCTGCCATATTTGTTTTTAATCGTTTAGACGTGAAGGCGTCAAGACGTTAAGTATATTCCCCTCGAGTGCAGCGAGACTCCCCTGATGCGAAGCATCACTCCCCTCGAGCACGCAGTGCGAGACTCCCCAAGCGAACGAAGTGAGCGTCTCCACGCCTCCACGTTTCTGAATCATTTTATCCACATGTTTATCATTCAAAATTTTTATGTAATTTTGCATGATGTATCCGCATGAAATCAACATGCCAAAAATATAAAACTATAACGTATGAAAAGATTATTTCCGATGAAATTTATCAACATTTTTTCAACCCTTCTGCTCTGCCTCATCTTATTGGCTTCCTGCAACAAAAAGAAGAACGACATTGTTTTTGAACAAACCGTTGAGTTTGCCAACGCCAACTGGGACTTCACCCAACGGACGTTAGATTTCACCGCACATATCACCGACACCATTTCCCCAAACCGTATCGAGATGGAGCTGAAATATGGTCCTGATGATGAGCGTGTGGACCAAATGGAGGTCAGTTTTTCCGTTACCGCACCCGATGGTGGCAAGTCGTCCGTATCCTCCGCTTTTATATTTGCGGATGACGAGAATGAGTCTGACATGACACAACAGGCCAAGAAACTCAGCAATACCCAGACACGCATATTATACAGCAAGAAATACTTTAACCGTTCCGGAGATTATCATTTCCAACTCAACCGCCATTCGGAAAAATTCGACAATTATAACATCCAATCGCTGACCGTAAGGGTGGTACGTTTGCCAGAATAGGAACTTGAAGACACTCACCACGTTCGTTCGGGAAGACGTTCGCTACGCTCACTCGGGAAGACGCTCATTTCATTCGCTCGTGGAGTTGTTCACTTCGTTCACTCGGTTATACGATATTTTCTCCTCGTTTCCACGTCTTCACGCCTCCACGAATGCACGAAGTGCATGACTCAACGTCTAAACAAAATGCTCGGCGATGCGCTTCATCTCTGACGAGACGTTGTTGCTCTCATACAGAATACCATAGATAGTTTCCACAATAGGAATGTCAGCCTTGAATTCCTTGTTCATTTCATGGATACAGCGGCAAGAAAAATAACCTTCGGCAATCATATTCATTTCCAAACGCGCCACACGTACCGAAAGGCCGTGGCCAATCATATTGCCGAACATCCTGTTGCGGCTGTATCGGGAATAAGCCGTCACCAGCAAGTCTCCAAGATATACCGAGTCGGAAATATGGCGTTCCTCCACAGGATAAATCTTGGACACGAAGCTTTTCATCTCCTTCAGGCAGTTGGCGATATAAGCGGCGATAAAATTGTCGCCATAACCTAAACCGCTATAAATACCCGCACCCAAGGCATAGATATTCTTCAGCACAATGGCCATCTCCGCTCCCATAATATCCTTGGAGACAGAAGCACGTACATATCTGTTGGTAAAGAATTTGGCTACTGTTTTTGCCAGCTCCTCATTTTCAGAGGCAGCGGTCAGGAAGGTAAATTTCTCTTGTGCCACCTCCTCCGCATGTGAGGGTCCACTGATAATCGCCAAGTTGGAGGCAGGAATCTTGAACTCTGTTTTCAAATATTCGGTAATCACCTGCATGGTCTCCGGCACGATACCCTTCACCGCATTAATGATCTTCTTGTTGGCCAACTTGCTCTTTTTCAGCGGTTCCAGGGTTTTATGCAGGAAAGCCGACGGGGTAACTATCACCACATAGTCTGATTTGGCCACTACCTGCCGCAAGTCGGTGCTGATTTTCACGTCCTTGGGATTGATATAGGCGGAACTGAGGAACAGCGGGTTATGACCGTAGGTGCTGATACCCTCCACAATCTCGTCCTCACGCACCCACCAATGGATGTGCTCCAAGTTAGCCGACAAGATTTTCACAATAGCGGTAGCCCAGCTGCCGCCGCCAATTACCGCCACTCTGTAACGCATTCTGGTCTTTTTCTTACGTGCCGGAATCATCACTTCCGAAAACATGTCCACTAATTCCATATCCCTTTGGTTTTAACATTTTTTAAGTGTGCAAAAATACAAAAAATATTCATATATGCCAAAAAAAAGTCAACAATTAAACAAATCAACATTTAAACAAAAAATATTATTTTTGCAGAATAAATGCTCAAACCATGACCTTCCTGCAGCAACTCTCCCAAGCCATCCTGCAACGTGATGACATCCCACTGAAAGACACGCTGATAGTCCTTCCGAACAAGAGGGCGAGACGAATGTTGCAAAAGGAACTGGCCTCCGGCATCTCGCAGCCCTGCTTCTCCCCCACCATCTTCTCTATCGACGAGTTTATCCGGAAACTGTCCGACTACACCCTTTGCGAAGATATCGACCTGCTGCATATCTTATTCAAAGCATACCAACAATTTGAACATGCCAAAAGCGAAAAGTTGTCGGCTTTCCTGTCATGGGCCGAGACTTTCATCCACGATATCAGCGAGATAGACATGCAATTGGCCGATGCCTCCAAGATTTTCGGCAACCTGTCGGACATCAAAGAGCTGGAAACCGTTTTCGGCCGTGAAAAACTTACCGACAGTCAGCAACGCTACCTGCAATTCTATGCCACACTGCACAATCTCTATCGCCAATTTAACAGTTTTTTAGACGAAGAAAAATTGGCATACGAAGGCAAAATATACAAAGATACCGCAGAGAATATCATACACTACGCGCAAAAGTTCAACTTCAAGCGATATATTTTCGCCGGCTTCCAGACTCTCTCCCCTTCCGAAATGGAAATTGTACGGTATTACCATCAGGAACACCAGGCCGAATTTTACTTCGACATAGACAAATTCTATCAGGAAAACTATACTCCCTTTATCACAATCCTTCAGAACAAACTGAAAATCAAAGAATTGAAATGGATTCACACCGACTATGCCAGCATCCCGAAGCAAATCAACATTGTGGGTGCCTCCAAGTCCATGAATCAGATTCTATACGCCATCGAACAGCTGAACCACATTGAACAGGAGGAAGGAAACCTGAACGACACGGTTCTCGTCTTCGCCGACGAGAAACTGCTCACCCCGTTCATCCACTGCTACGACTGCGGCAAGGCCAACCTGACCATGGGGTATCCGCTGAATGCCACACCGGCATACGCCCTGCTCTCCACACTCATGGAAACAGCACGAAACAGCCAACGATTCCAGAGTATGCAGCAAGGAGAATTTCTGTATTACCATAGAGACGTATTCAGTTTTTTCAGAAATCCACTGATTGTAAACTACTTGTTTCCAGACACTAAAACCAACAAACAATTTCTGAAAGGGCTCACCGACCTCAACAGCATATTTTTTCCGCGACAGACCTTGGACTTTTCAGGATACAGCTTTCCGAATCTTTCAGGCAATCCGGTCGAGATTATGGAGGAAATCCTCAACTTTTTCACTTTATTGACAACACTAACCGTTGACGACAAAGCCAAACATTTCGACCATTACTGTCTCAACCTTATACTCGACAAACTGCAACAAGCCCTTAACCATATAAGAGAATTCGACCCCCAACTCATCGACCTCGAATCTTCCTTTTTCATTCTCAAAAACCTTATCCAGCATATTTCCATCCCATTAAAGGGCAGTCCATCAGAAGGCTTGCAAATTATGGGACTGTTGGAAACACGAGCCCTAGATTTCAAGAATATTATCATGTTGTCGGTCAACGAGGGCACCCTGCCGGCAGGCCGGAGCAGCAATTCGCTTATCCTGCACGAAGTCAAAAAATATTTCAATCTGCCTACTTATCAGGAAAAAGACACGGTTTATGGCTACCACTTCTTCCGCCTGCTGCAACGCGCCGAACAAGTCCATCTGTTATACAACACCGACTCGAACACAGCACTGGCCGAGAAGAGCCGCTTCCTCAAACAACTTGATTTTGAAGTCAAAGCACAAGGACTTGGCAATATCCACATCCACGAACTTGTATTGCCCACCCATGTCAACACCGAAAAATCCTCTAATGAGATCAGCATCGGCAAGAATGAAGCCATAATCAAGCAGCTGAAGGAAAAGCAGTATTCATATTCCCACTTGAACGACTACCTCAACTGCCCACTACAATTTTACCTGAAACACATCGCACATATCGAGCCCGCTGACGACATTTCCGAAAGTGTGGAACAAAAACTGATTGGCGACGCCATACACCACTTGATGGATAAGATCGGACAGGAACTGATTGCCCAACCAGCAGCCTATCCGCAAATCATCGAGGACACACTGAAAAACATTGATAGTCAGGTCGAAGCAGCCATGAAGAAAGCCATTTTAGGGGACAGGAATCAGGGGTCAGTGATCAAGGGTCAGGGGACAGATGGCACAATGCACAATGTACAATGCACAATGCACAATGCTGATAATCTGTCAACAGAAGCCTCTAAGCTGAAACCTGAGAGCTGTCAACCGTCAACTGTCAACCCGAAAATACATATCGATTTGACTCATGGGAAAAGCTACTTGGCCACCGAGGTTGTCAAGAAAGCCATCATAGCTTACCTGAAGAGTTTGAAAGCTGATTTCGAGAAGGCCGAAAAACAACAATACAGCTTCAAAATCATCGCTACAGAGCAGAAAATGACCTGCACGATTAATGTTGACCAAAACCCGATACAACTGAAGGGCTATGCCGACCGTATCGACTTCCGCAACGGCCTTGTCACCCTGCTGGACTATAAAACAGGTTTTGTAAATGACAAAGGGCTGAGTTACGATAAATTCGACGATATATTCACAGGCACCGAGCACAAGCAACTGTTGCAGCTGCTGATGTACGCCTATCTCTATGACAGGAGCCAGAGGACAGGAACCAGTGATCAGGGGTCAGTGATCAGGGGTCAGGGGTCAGGGGACAGTGAGCAGGAGTCAGATGTTGGAATGCACAATGCACAATGGACAATGGACAATGCACAATGCACAATGCACAATGAAGACGGTCTGTCACCTGAAACCTGTAAGCTGAAACCTGACAACAGTCAATTGTCAACTGTCAACAGTCAATTGTCAACTGTCAACTATCAACTGTCAACTGTCAACTACCTATGCGGGATTATCAGTTTCCAGCGAATGTACCAGAAGAAACCGCATGAGCTCTACCCTATTTTTCAGGAGTCAGGGGACAATAACCAGGGGACAGGAGTCAGTGATCAGGAGTCAGGGGTCAGGGGTCAGGGGTCAGTGATCAGTGATCAGGAGACCGTCCGTGAAATTCAGAATTCAGGCTTAATTCCCCTTCTATTAGAAGGGGTGGCCGAAGGCCGGGGTAGTGACGCAAATATAATTCAGAATTCAAAAAACAGAGTTCAAAATACTTGTGAGCCCGAAACTGTCAATTGTCAACTATCAACTGTCAACTCGTCTAATCTTATCACACCAGAAATACTGCAACTTTTCGAAAAACACCTCATTAATCTGCTGCGTGACATCATCAATCCTAAACAGCCCTTCTGCCAGACCGATGATGTGAACCACTGCGTCTATTGCGACTATTCCGCCATCTGCAAAAGGCAAAACACAAAGGATGAGTAGAGACGTTTAGCACTATACGGTCAAAAAAAACATCTGAAACATCTCTACGGAATTCGTCCATTTCTTCATTTTTCAATCATAAAAAACTGAAACGATGAAATCCTTTTTCAGATTCACCGCCGGTGAGTGGGCGGCGTCTGCACTGATGGCATTGCTCATCATCGCAGGCATTTTGTTTTATTTCCTTTATGAAAACTCTGCTGTGGCGCACACCGATTACACGGAATACCAGGAGATGTTCGCCCAGTTTGAGCGAGAGCAGCAACGGCTGGCGGATTCGGCGGAAGCCGCACGGAAAGCAAAATATCATAGCCGGTGGGGAACGGATGGGGGTTCCGCCAGCTCCGCTGGCGGAATGGCGGAGCCCAAGGGCAAAAATCACACATATTACACTGACGGGACAGACATGCGGTGGAACCGCAACCCCCGCATAGGAGACAGTTTGAAGAAACAGCCCCAAAAACCGCAATATGCCATTGTCAAGGTGGAGTTGAACCGGGCAGATACCAGCGACATCATGCGCATTCCGGGGTTTGGCAGCAAGCGGGCACAGAAAATCGTGGAATACCGCAACAAATTGGGCGGTTTTTATGATTTGTCGCAGTTGAAGGAAATTTACATTCTGCAAAATATAAATATAGCATACGTTGAGAAATATTTCACTACCGACCGCAAGCTGATACAGAAAATCAACCTCAACCAGTGCGACTATAAGACGCTGATTTCACATCCATATTTTGACAGCTACCTCACCAAGACCATCCTCAATTACCGCCAAAAAAGCGGCACCATCCGCGACATGGTGCATCTCCGCGAAATCACCCACATCTATGCCGAGCTGGAGGAGAAGTTGGTGTGGTATGTGGAGTTTTAGTTTTTCAAAGCACACCCGTGTTATTTTGCATTTTTACAGGAATTATACCTTCTTTATAGAGCGAATCCTTAAATAAGGTTAAAAAAAGCTTTTAAATTAAAAACTCGGCTAAATTTCCGTATCTTTGCACTTTTTCAAGAAAAATAACATCTAATTATAATACAGATATTTACAATGAAAAAGCTTTATTTCGCTTTCTTTTTTCTGTTCTCATTTTCTCTTCTCTCTGCCCAATCCGGGCCAAAATGCGACTTTCACATTCGCAGCGTAGTGGACGAGGCCACTTGCTGGAACAGCGGCACAGTGACCATCACAGCGGTTGACGGAAGCAACAACCCCCTATACATTGCGCCTACCACAGCTGACCCCAATCCATACAACAACCTGAGCACCATCAAGTATGGATATCGGAAGATCAGTGTTGCGGGAGATACCGTACACTGGTCAAATGACAATGTTCTGAGTTTAGACTCTGGGCGGTATATGGTGATGGCGGAAGTGCTGTGCTGCGACAGCTCCATCATCGGTGAGGGCCGATACACCACGCTGAAGGATTCCAACATCGTAAACGTTGTCCTCTCATACACCCGTCCTACTGTTAGCTATGTCAGCAACAACGGGACTGAAATTTACAGCAGAGGTTCCGTACCATCGCTTCCCTGCATCAACACGGGACGCGAGCAATTCACCATCAAAGACGGCAAGCTTCCCTACATGATCCGTGTCCACAACACCGATCTGGACAAACTCGACACCATCTTCTTTTTCGGGCGGCAATACAGTGGAAACAACGACCAACGATACGACTACGAGAATCACTACTCGGTGGACAGCTTAGCACCAGGCCATTATGATTTTTACGTGGAAGACGGGTGCGAATACAAATGGTCGGTCATCACGCTACCCAACGGTGTCGACTCCATAGAACCGCCCACCGTCACGGGCATAAAATTTGACGGCTGGTCCACGACCGCAACAGACTCCAACGTCATCAAAACCATCGTCACGATCAAAATTCCCCACAAGTATTATACTAAGGACCCGGGATTTTTGCAATACCGCTTCATCCACAAGGATATCAACGGCATCACCGACACCACAGAATGGAGGGCTCTCCCCTATGCCGGCAACAACAACATTACTGTTTACGACAATGTGTCCAATGCGCACTCTTATTGCGACATCCGAAACAAGGAGATTACCTTTGAGGCAAGATCCACCCTCTGCGACCGCACTTACAGCAAGACACAAACCATCAAGTTCCCCCTCGACTCCATCAACTCCGTCGCCTGGTACCACTGGTCCGGCTCCTACGCCGATTCCAACGTCCTGCGCGCGGCCATCAAAGTATTGCACGTAAACAACAACCCATCCTCGATACCCGAAATAAAATATCGGTTCATACACAAGCATTTGGGTGGTTCTTCTGACACGACAGGCTGGAAATACTATACGAATCTCGGCTCAAAGCCCATGGGAGACGTCACCATCGATGTCTTTGACACCATAGTCTCGGCCCATAACTATTGCGACATATTCAACGATACCGTGGCCATAGAGGCTCAACTCACCTCCTGCAAAAGCACCTTCTTCAAGAGTATCTCCCATATCTGGGAAAAGCCCCACTATAGCAAGTTCAACACATACAAACGCGCCGACACTGTCGTCGCCTCGTATGTCACCGAACACTATAACCAATGCGGATTTGTCCCCACACACCCCGTGGGACTCGGATTTCCTCACTATTACATAGAATTCGAATATAACTACGGCGATAAAGCGAACAATACCACCCAAAACCTCAGGGACTCAAACATAAACTTTCAAGCCACTTATCCGCTTACGTGGACCTATACCGACACCAGCACGGGCCGCATTATCAAGACGGAGAGACTCCAGAATAAATGTACCAATAGTCATCACGACCTTGCGTTGTGGAACCTGACAAAGGACCCACATTGGGGGAAAACGGTATCCGTACTAAGGCACCAGGATGTGGAGCCCATTTACGGCTCGCTTTATGACACCTCTTACACCATCCCGGTGAGACGCACGCTCACCGACGGAAGAGGGTGCGTGCTGCACGACAGGGTTGACAACCTCTCTTTCGAACTCAACAACGTGGTGGACGATTATCCCGCGACACCTCAGGAATGGACCGCCGGCTATAAGAATAACAACGACGATGGGTGTTCCACCACCTCAAGATACGTGTATATCAAGGCAACGAACTACTCCCAACAATACTCAGACGGGACCGTGGTGCGGCTCTACAAAAGTCCGCTGGGCAACAAGTACAACTTCACGGCCGTATATGACCTGGCAACTGACAGTTGGGACATCCACAAGGACAGTCTCTCGAATCTAGCAAATATAGAGCCAATCGGCTACGACGAGATAAGAATTAGGGATATCAACCTTCCGTCGGGCACCTACAAATTCAGTGTCACAACACAATGTGGCCCTTATGAAAGGAATGTCAAGGCTGCATTTCCCAACACCTACTCGTGGGAAGTCGCGACTATGCCCTCCTACACCAGGGACTCCACCTGTACCATACTGACCATCAAACCGACGGCGGGCCAGTACCGCCTTATCAGCCGGAACACAGACGACGACTCAGGTCCCACCCAGACCACCAAACAGATCAATATGAAGTTCCAAATCATCGCCAAACTTCCCATAAGCGACCCGCAGAACACGTTTACTACAGGCACGTTCAACATAAATCAGCCTGCCACCATCTCTGCACCCGGCAGGTATGTCATCAAAATAACACCTTCTTCCAATGAAGGCTTATGTACCCCCCCAACACTCTACGACACCATCAACTTCGCGGGCGGCGCAGTCTCCTTCAAGTACGCCCTTGGATATGTCTGCAACTCCTCCTCCTCCACAGGCTACGTGCGCGTCAAGGCCACCGAAGGCACACCGCCATACACCTACACTCTCTACTCCGGCCCCGACAAGAGCGGAACTGTGATGGATACCAACAGCACAGGTGTCTTCAACAACGTGAACATCCACTCCGGACAGGTCGTCTCTGTGAGCGTACAGGACAAATGCATGGCCTCGTTCCACGTCAACCAGACCATTTATGAAATGGAGCAGTTGAACAAAGCGTGGTTCCAGGGCGAAGTCGAAAGAGCTGATGTGTGCGAAGGACACTATATCAGCTTTTACGCCGTCGGACTTTCTGACGACGTGAGCTACCACTGGACCGGTCCCGACGGCTACACCTCCGACACCCGCGACACCACAATCTTCATCCCGCGCTCCAGCACACCCGGCTGGTACAAGGTGGTGATTTCCAACACAGGATGCAACGCCATCGTCTCGGAAGACAGCGTCTATGTGGATGTCGTTCCGTCACCGTGGGTGGAAGTGCTCCGTGACACCGTCATCTGCCCTGGGCAGCCCGTCACCGTAGAGTTCATCCCTCACGGAACAGGGAACATCAACTACACCGTCGCCTGCCGCGAAAACAACACCGTGACATATACCAACTACAACCAGCCCACATCCGTCACGTTCTCACCCACCTCCTCTCGCTCCTACTGGGTGTCATACGTCGAGGATGACATCTGTCCTTACACCATAGCCGATGACACCGTCAAGGTTGCCATCAACGACCACATCGCCACTTCTTGCGACGTAATCACGCAGTCAGAACCCATCTGCCACAGCACCGACGGGGAGGTTCTCGCCTCCTCCACCCTCGCCGTACCCTACTATGTGAAATGGTACCGCGACCCTGAACAAACGCAGTGGCTGAGGACCGACACCATCTACAACGTCGCCGACTACGCCTCATACGCTTTCACAGGACTGCTACAGGACACCTCCCTCTATGTAACCGTCTCCAATAGCGAATATTGTGAAAGCCGATACGGCACCGTCTCCTCATGGAAAGTTATGACGCCCAGCAACATTTCCTTGCGCTGCGGCGAGAGCATTCTGCTCTTCGACGACGGCGGGCAGAACGCCAACTACGCCCCCGACCAAGACCTCTTCCAAACGTTCACCTCCTCCGACGGACAACACCTGACCATCAGCTTCGAGGCTCTGGACATTGATAAGGGCGACAAGCTGCTCATCTATTCCGGTGCCGCGGCCCACAACGACTCCCTCCTGGCCGAACTGACAGGCGATTTGACAAGCAGCCTTCCAGGGCCCTTCGTATCTGCAGGCAGTGCACTGACACTGCGTTTCCTCTCAAACCACACCACGCAGAAAGCAGGGTTCCAGGCCATGATTAGCAACAACCCCAAGCCTGCTTCCGCCGACCTGCACGTATTGGACACCCTGTCCACCGAACTGGTGATTCCTCACGTGCAAGTCCATTATGACGGCGACGCCACCGTGACCGCCAACGCCGAAGGCGGCAGGGGCGACAGCTACCGCTACTCCTGGGAGACCAGCGTGGACGGCGGTGGCTCCTGGACCTCCCTCGGGGACTCCATCAGCGGCAGTTCCGCGAGCCTCTACCTCAACCGCGTCACCCAGGCCACGCATGTCCGCGTGTCCATATCCGACGCCTCCGCCAACCCCTGCGTGGGCACGGCACAGGCGGACATCTTCATCCCCGTCTCCAACATCCAGCTTACCCTTGACCTCTCCACCCCCGACCAGCAACAGTGCGAAAGCAACTATCCCGCCACCATAACCGTGCAGAACCACAAGCCTGGCACCGCACACAATGTGACTGTCAAGCTCGGGCTGCCCGAAAACGTAGCACCTCTCAACCCCGACGACACACTCATAGCCCTTGGCGACATTGCCGGCAACGGCTCTGTCACCGTAACCATAAACCTGCACAATAGCCTTGTACCGGCCGCCGCCGTCACATTGCCCGTAAAGGCGCAGATATGGTCCTGCTCCGAAGGCGACTCCGTGCCTACCGTCCTCTATGGCGACTGGGACTGGGATGGCGCTCCGCGACAGGCTGACGAGGATGTGGACTCCCTTAGCATAAAGCCTGTGATGAGCCTTGCGGGATACCACCTCACCGCACAGGACGATGCCGTGTGCTACAACGGCACCGCCGTGCTGCGCGCCACCTCCGACGTGGACATGCCGCAATACATCCGCTGGTACGCGGACCCCGCACTTCGAACCCTGCTTAAGACCGACACCCTCAACGCGACAGGCGAAAGCTCCGAATACACGATAGAGCTTTTGGTCAGAGACACCACGCTGTACATTACCCTTGAGAACGACGGATTCTGCCCCGCCATCGACTCGGCGGCCACCTATGCCAAACTGGATGCCCCAGCCACCCGAACAATGAACCACACCGCCGGCTCCACCCTTGTGGGCATGGCCGACAAGATCAAGTTCTATGACACCGGTGGTCCCACTGGCAACTACGGCAACGGCGAGAACATCATCCACACCTTCTCCACCTCCTCCGGCCAGGTGGTGCTACGATTGAACAGCATTACCCTAAGCGCCGGCGACCGCTTCTGCATTTACGACGGCCCCACCGCCACCGGTGCACCGATATATTTGCTGTCGGGTAACAACAACAACAACAACGCACAGGTCTTCACCAGCACAGGCGGGATGTTGACCGTGGCGATGTATTCCGACGGCGCCACCGTAGCGGCCGGCTGGAATGCCGATATCGCTAGCAGCACCAACTACCTGTCCGCCGTGGCCACCGCCTCGCTGCGCACCGTGTATAAAGATGCCACCCTCACCGCCACCAACGACACCGTGTGCATATACAACGATGCAGCGTTGACGGCCCGTTCCGACAACGCCGTTTATTTCACATGGCTGGCTGGCGACCAGAAGACCATTGTGCTGCAGGATACCGTCACGGGCCACGAATCCACGCTACCTCTGCATTATGTGTTAAAAGACGCCACCTACTACGTGGCTGCTACCCCTGCCAGTGCCTGCCCCATCATCCCGACTTCGATAGAACAAGACGTATTGCTAAATATTATGACTGATGGAAAAACTACTACTGTTAATCCGTTCGAACTTATCCATTTCTATGATGATGGTGGCAAAAATTCTAGTTATTCAAGTAATCAAGGAGAAATGACACACACATTCACGTCTGGCACGGGAAATGTGCATGCCTCAATCAACAGGCACTATCTGTCATCTACAGACACGCTCATCGTATATGACGCAGCTACAGACGACGAGGCACACCGCATAGGTGTCATCTATTCTGGCATCAACGGTACTTCAATTATAAATTTTGTCTCCAGCCATGGCAGCCTCACTTTCAAATTTAAGAAACGTTCGACAGGCTACTCTAGTGGTTGGGATTCAGACATTTTTTTGGAAACAAATACTCGTGTCCTTACCCTCAACACCACTATCACAAGCAGAGAAACACACCTTCTACCTACGGAAACGGTGCAATTCTACGATGAAGGAGGACCATCTTCTTCCTATCTGCCCAAGAAACAAATTCTCTCACATACTTTTACTGCAGTACAGGGACATGTTAGGATGCAGTTCGCTGACAATGGCGAACTCAACACATACGATACACTCTACATATACGACGGAGCAGTCAATTCTGGTGTTTTAAAAGGCAAATACACCGTCTCTGCCTTCAGAAACCAGACCTTTACCTCCACCTCTTGCCAATTAAGTGTGAAGTTCGTCAACAACAGCGGCACCTCCAATACCGGCTGGAACGCTACTGTCACCACAATCAATGATCCCGTTTGGGTACAGGCCCATGTCACCATCAAAGCACCTGCCAACGATAATCACTTACTGGCACTCGACACTTTAGTATGCTACGGCGCTGATGCTAAGGTGACTGCCGCCTCTTCCTCATCCAATTTTCCTCAAATGTTCACATGGTACGGATCTGATTACGAAATTCTGAAACGCGACACTATATATTCGCCTGGAGCCTCCGAGTTGTACCGTCCCGACCAAAGAGCAGACACTTACTATTTGGTATCCGTCAAGCAGGGAAATGCTTGTCCCAGCAGGTCTCCCATTCGGAATGTCATCGTGTTGGCACAGTCTGGTACTGGTATCGGTAGCACTACCATACAAGAGAACGAAAGGATTCGTTTTTATGACAATGGTAATTCTGGAAATAACTATGCCAACATAGTAGGAGACTATGTACATACTTTCACTGCCGCCAACGCCAACTGTTTAAATGCAAACTTCTCACAAAGAATGTTTGGAATTGGAGACACCTTGTTTGTATATGACGGCCCCACTCCGAATATAGAATCTTTGCTGATAGCATTTACGGGAACTTCTTACTTTTCTGGACCCATTGTTTCCTCCTCGCCCTCAATGACCTTTAAATTCTCCAAGCGAGGCTCCAGCACCAGCAGTGGTTGGAACATCACAATTTCTTCTGGAAGCGAAGCTCCTGTAGCGCCGTCCGCATCGTCCATTGTCTGGGACACCTCCTTTGTGGGCATCAAGGCACCATTGCCACATAATCACATCACCGCCACCCACGATACGGTATGTTACGACAACACCGCCACACTGCACGCCTCCTCCACTATTGGTTTCCCGCAATACTATACATGGTATAAAGACGATGGTGAAACACTACTACATCGAGACACTGCATTCAATGCTGGTGACATTTCGACTTTTTTACCTGACCATCAGAAGAAAGACTCAACATATTTTGTAATCGCATATAACGATACAACTTGCCCGTATTTACCTGCTTTTCACTCCCCATATAAGAGAGTAAGTGACGATTTCCTTTTCAATTCTAGCAAAAACAATAAGGTAACCCTCGTATCTGTTCATGATTCCATACCATTTTATGACGATGGAGGTCCTAGTGGTATTTACCATGGCTACTCCACACCCTTGATTCACACATTCACAGCCGAATCAGGGAACATTGTGTTAAGACTTGATAAATTCAGTAGTGTAAGCGACGATGATTTAATTGTATATGATGGCAACACTGTAACAGGAGATAGTCTAGGCAAAATATGTGGTTACCTAAGACTGGAAGAACAAATCACTCCCATAATTTTCACATCATCAGGAAGCAGTTTAACCCTCAAATGGACAACAAGAGGCAATACCGTCACAAATGGTTGGGAAGGTGTTATTTATTCTACTTGCAATGATTCTACTGTGGCATATTCTACTGTTCGCATTAAAAAGCCCTTAGACGCCAGTTGCATTACCGCCACTCACGATACCGTTTGCTACAACAAAACAGCCACACTGCACGCCTCGTCTAGCATCGCTTTCCCGCAATACTACGCATGGTATGAGAACGATGGCAAAACGCTTTTGCACCGAGATACCGCATTCGCTCATGGAGACATTTCCACCTTCCAACCTATAAACCAAAAAACTGACTCGCTATACTTCGTTGTTATTCATAACGATACCTCTTGTCCATTCTTGCCAACAGTAAATCCCCTTTTAAAAGAAATGAGGAGCGCATTTATTTTCAATGCCGACAAAAACAAGAAGACCACTTTCATTTCAAACTATGATTCTATACCTTTCTTCAACGAAAAAGCGAGTAATATAAACTGGGTTCACACATTCACAGCGGTGTCTGGGAAGGTTGTGGTGAGATTGGATAAATTTGACTGTGATCCCAATGCATATATATTGGTATATGACGGCATAGTTGATACGGGAACGACTATTGATTACATAAGGGGACAGCAATCATATGCTTGTCCAATATTTCTGAGATCTTCTGGCAATAGCCTGACTATCCGATATAAATCATTATCTACATATGGTAACCAATATACTGGTTGGAAAGGTTTTATTTATTCTACATATAATGACTCCATATCTGTGCCATCCACCGTCCATATCAAAGCACCTTTGAGAGCCAACTATATCACCGCCACCCACGACACGGTCTGCTACGACAACACCGCCACACTGCACGCTTCCTCCAGCATTGCCTTCCCGCAATACTATTCGTGGTACCAAAACGATGGCGAGACCCTGCTGCATAGGGACACTGCATTCGCTTCAGGAGACATCTCCACCATCCAACCCGAGCACCAAACAATGGACTCGCTATATTTCGTCACAATACAGAACGACACCACCTGCCCATACATACCGGCAATAAACAATCAAATAAAAATTCAAAAAGATGATTTTTTCTTTGATATTTCCAAAGACGGCGGTATCACCCACATACAAGCAAGAGACTCCATACCTTTCTACGATGAAGGCGGTCCCACTAACTACTACTCCTCTACTAACATAAACTGGACACACACTTTTACCTCCCAAACAGGTAATGTGGTTCTAAAATTGGACGATTTTTACAGTGAGGACATTTATTCGGACTATCTGATGGTATATGATGGCAGCACAGCATCAGGAAGAACCCTCGGCGGCGACAGTCAGGGTAGAATCGGCGGCAATCTGTTATCCTCCTGCCCCATCATCCTGACGTCGTCTGGAAACAGCCTAACCGTCAAATGGGTAACAAATAGCAAAAGATCATATAGGGGTTGGAAAGGTTCTATTTATTCCACGTATAATGATAACCTACTGGCACCTTCCACAGTCCATATCAAGATACCGTTAGAAGCCAGTTACATCACAGCCACCCACGACACGGTATGCTACAACAACACCGCCACGCTGCACGCCACCTCCGACATTGCCTTCCCGCAATACTATTCGTGGTACAAAGACGACGGCAAGACCTTGCTGCATAGGGATACCGCTTTTGCTTCCGGAGATCTCTCCACCTTCCAACCCGAGCACCAGATTAAGGATTCGCTATACTATGTCACCATATATAACGACACCGCCTGCCCATACCTGCCAGCTGTACACGATATCCATCTTAAAAAAATTGTACGCAAAAATTTCCTCTTTAACTCTGGCAAGAACGGAAAAACAACATACTTGACAGCCTTTGACTCCATCCCCTTCTACGACGAAGGCGGTCCCAGCGACAACTACTCCACTATCAGCATAACTTGGACACACACATTCACCTCCCAAACAGGCAACGTGGTTCTGAAATTGGATGATTTCTACAGTCAGAGCGTTTATACTGACTATATGACAGTCTATGACGGCAATACCGCATCAGGGAAAACCCTTGGCGGCGACTATCAGGGCCGAATCGGCGGCAATCTGTCTTCTTCCTGCCCCATCATCTTGACATCTTCCGGAAACAGCCTAACCGTCCAATGGACAACAAATGGCTACACCGATCAAACTGGTTGGAAAGGATCGGTCTATTCCACGAATGATTCCATCCTAACACCCTCCACCGTCAACATCAAAGAACCTTTGCAAGCCAACTATATCACCTCTACCCACGATACTGTCTGCTACGATCACACTGCCACGCTACAAGCATCATCCACCATTGGATTTCCTCAATACTATACGTGGTACAAAAGCGACACCACTCTTCTTTACCAAGACACCGTTCAATCTGGAAATATTTCCTCTTTCTATCCAGAGCACCAAATAATTGACTCCTTATACTATGTCACCGTACATAACGACACAGCCTGTCCATTTGTTATAGGAATTCGGCAAATTAAAAAGAAAATTCGAAAGAACTTTCTTTTCAATAACGCCATAGACAGCTCAACCACTTTTGTAACAGCCTTGGATTCAATACCTTTCTTTGATAATGGAGGACCAGACAAGAACTACAACCGCGCATACTCATCCGAATATTCCATCATACACACTTTTATAGCACCAAGCGGACAAAATTTGATACTAAGATTGGACAAATTTAACACTATCTTTTATGATTATGGCGACTCATTAGATAACATTCAGTGGAACGATTACCTTACATTGTACGATGGCAATTCCGACACCTTCCCTACTATAAACTACAATGGCTCGCAAATTTTGAGTGGTAATTACAATTTATCAAGTCCCATCATCCTAAAATCCACTGGAAACAGCCTCACTATTAAATGGTATGCAGGTTCTTATGGTTCAAGTTCTGGCTGGGAAGGCTTTATATACACTACTGGCATTCCAGACTCTATATTGGCGGCTTCTTCCGTCAAGGTTTGTCCTGTAAATACCGACACCGTATATCAGGCTACCTGCCAATCTTCAACACCCTACAACTACGACAACTTCCACAATGTAGATGTCTCTTTGGCGGGCACGCTCGTCATTGATTCTATCTACCAAAACCAATACGGCTGCGACAGTACTGTCACCCTCATTCTGACTGTGAATCCAGCACCCGTATTGTCGACCACCTCAAGCAGCCACTGCCGCAACCTGTCCGACGGTTACATCGACCTCAGCGTCAGTGCCGGAACTCCGTCGTTTGAGATCCAGTGGAGCGGCAAGGTCAGCGGCTCACATACGATGACAGCCCCGGGCACCTACCGTATTGAGAACCTGCCCGACTCCGTCTATGATATTACCGTCACTGACACCAAGGGCTGCAGCGCCACCCTCAAGGACACCGTCTCGCAAATTGACGACACCCTGACCATCACCGCCAACAGCCATGCCTTCGACTACGACGGCACCGCCCATAGCGATAACGGCTTCACCGTCGATTTCGACTCCTTCAGCAGCGCCAGTGCCAGCGGCACGGTGACCTTGCCCAACGGCGACATCGTCAATGCCACCATCACAGGCTCCATCACCGAGGTCTCCGAAAGCCCCAAGCCCAACACCGTCACTGCATACTCCGTGTATCGCGGCGCCGACGATGTGACCTGCGAATACGCTGTCAAGACCATTGATGGACAACTCACTATCAACGCCGTGTCGGCACCACTGCGCATCCAGTCACCAAGTCGCGAGTGGGACTACAACGGCAAGTACGACTCTTGTACCACCACCTACACCGTCACCTTCAATGGTACCGATGTGCCCGAATGCACCGCCTGCACGCCGCCCGCCGGCAGCTGGCAGTACGTGCTCCCCACCAATGACACCATCACTATCTCCGACCCGATCCGAGTGAGAGATGTTACGGACACCTCCAACACGTTCACCCTCCATATCCAAAACGGCGCCATCTACACCAACGTTGATACCGTGTATGGTAACATCCGCATCAAACCCATCAACCTGACCATCAGCACCGACAGCAGCGAGAAAATCTTCGACGGACTGCCTTTGACTGCACACAGCTGGCTCAACACCCCACCCGTCGGCCTTGCTCCTGGTGACACGGTGGTATGGGTGGACATCTACGGTTCCATCACCGACATGGGCGACTCCCTCAACCGCGCACATCCAATCGCAATTGTTGTCAACACTTCAACCGGTGACACGGTGACAAGCAACTATAACATCTCCTACAATTTCGGCACCCTCTCCGTCTATGGGGCCCTGGCCGTGCTGGCCGCTGCCGCTCCGGACTCAATCCAGAGTGTGACCTGCAACGGATCCGATGACGGCTCCGGCACCTTCGTCCTCGTCGGTGGCAAGCCCGGTGCGCACACTTACTCTCTCGACGGTGGCATAGACGTGACCATCACCTCAGACACCATCAAGCTCACGCACCTCACCAGCGGCAACCACACCCTGGCCGTCACCGACCTGATGGGCAACACCGACACCCTAACCTTCACCGTCGGATCACCGGAACCGTTGGTGGCCCACATCTCCGTGCCGACCAACATTGCCGACCGCTGCCCCAACCAAGGAACCTACACCGTGACCGTGAACGTCACGGGCGGCACCAAACCCTACAACTTTGTCTGGGGCAAGGACGCCAACAATGTCAACGATACCATCACGACGGTGACACAGACACTGGCCAACGACTGTGGCAAGGAGTACGAGGTCACCATCCTCGTTACGGACTCCAACCTTTGCAGTGCGAAGGACACGGCACGCTTCTCCGTGATTGACACCCTCAAGCCGACGTTCGCCGTACCCGGTGACATCACCCTATACCTTGACGGCACTTGCAGCGCAATCACCGACTCCACGGTGACAGGCAAGCCCACAGTTTTGGCCGACAACTGCACTCCAGTCGCTGACCTTGTGGTGAAACACTCTGATACAGAAACCCCGGGCTGCGGCAGCACCAAGACTATCGTCCGCACGTGGACGGTAACGGACGCATGCGGCAACGTGGCCTCGAAGACGCAAACCATCTCCGTGCTCGACTCCATCAAGCCGACCATCACAACAACCCTTGTCGATAGCACCGACAAGGGTTGCAATTGGGATAAGGCTGATGCGCCCACCGCTGCCGACTTTACCGTCAACGACGAATGTAAGTCTGGTGCAGTGGCCACCGTGACCACCACGGGCGAGACACACACAGGATGCAGCTATGCACAGACCTGGATTGCCAACTACACTGATGACTGCGGACTGAAAGCGACACCCGACACCATCACTTATACCTGGACTGTGGATACTGAGAAGCCCGTTATCGCCTCTACGGCTGTCAGCGGGGACCTCGGCTGCAACCCCGGCACCATCACCGCCCCGACATTCACCGTCACCGACAACTGCGAGGGAAGCTTCACCCTGACTGCCGACAGCGTCACCGTGACCGGACCGACCAACTCCGGATGCAGCTACACACAGAGCTGGACCGCACACTACACCGACGCCTGCGGCAACAAGGCAAAGGACTCCACCATCACCTACACCTGGACTGTGGATACTGAGAAGCCCGTTATCGCCTCTACGGCTGTCAGCGGGGACCTCGGCTGCAACCCCGGCACCATCACCGCCCCGACCTTCACCGTCACCGACAACTGCGAGGGAAGCTTCACCCTGAATGCCGACAGCGTCACCGTGACCGGACCGACCAACTCCGGATGCAGCTACACACAGAGCTGGACCGCGCACTACACCGACGCCTGCGGCAACAAGGCCAAGGACTCCACCGTCACCTACACCTGGACAGTGACCACTCCGCCGACCATCACCACTACCCTGGTTGACAGCACCGACAAGGGCTGCAACTGGGATAAGGCTGACGCACCCACCGCCGCTGACTTCACCGTCAACGACGGCTGCGACGCTTCCGCTACAGCAACAGTAACCGCTAGCTCCGAGTCCGTCAGTGGATACACACACTCGCAAACATGGACAGCAACATACACGAACTCTTGTGGACAGAATGCAACACCCGTTTCCATAACCTACACCTGGGTTATCCCACCAACCACTTCCATTACCTGCGCTGCCAACATGTACGACACACTTGATTTCGGAGACTGCTTTATGAAGATCAACCCTGACAGCATAAAGAAGCCAACTGTTGTGGCTCCTTCCAATTGGCCATACAAACTGAGCAGCGACATTTCTGCCGACAGTCTCTATCACGAAGGTGATAATGTCATCACATGGATTATGAAGGATACCATCTGTGGCTATGCAGACACCTGCTTCCAGCACATTTTCATAACCTTCCCCAAATGCCCCGATGCCGTTGACTGCGAAGGCTACCTATATCATGGAGTACGTATCGGCTGCGACTGCTGGACACAACGCAACCTCGAGTCCAAGAAGTACAGTGACTGTACCGACATTCCCTGCGTATATGAATATCACAGCGAGACACATCCCGATGTCTCCGAGAATGTGGATATCTATGGTCGTCTCTATTGCTTTGAGGCCGCAATTCGCGACAGTGCCGACAATGGCCATGGGCACATCCAGGGCATCTGCCCGGCAGGATGGTACCTACCCACGCCCGAGAAATACGAAGAGCTGGGTAATTACGGCACTCCAGCGTTGAAGTACCCGTCCTATTGGATCAGCGCCGATGGCACCAACACGACCGGATTCTCCGCTCTGCCCGCAGGTTTCTTTAACGGAAATACCGGCCGCTTTGAGGGCTTGCTCGGCGAGACATACTTCTGGTCCACCTCAGGCACTGGCGCCAGCACCAAAATAACCATCTGCGCCATATTCCTTGGATGTAACGATATTATTTTCACACCCATCTACACCGGTATGGGCTACAGCGTACGATGCATCAAAGAGAAAGAAAAATAATATCATTAGCGCTTATGTTTACACATGAAGCCCCTCCTTTGTCGGAGGGGCTTTTTTTCTGACTTTGGCAATCGAATTTTCCTGTTTTCGCCGTAAAGCCACCAACATCTACTAATGCGATTACAATAGACGCGATTAATCGCGCCTCTACATCTGAGACCTGTAACCTGTAACCTGCGACCTACTTCAAATACTCCGCAATCTTCAAGGCGGCGGAGCGGGCATCGTTAAGGCTGTCGTTGATGGACATGGGCCGCTTGCAGCTGCCCGCCACATACAAACCTGGCTGGGCGGTTTCGTTATCACGCAAGTGCGGATTCATGGTGGTGGCAAAGCCGTATGCATCAGCACAGCTGCACTGACTGGTCAATTTCTTGGTGCCCTCCGAGGGTTCCATGCCCACCATCAGCACCAGCAAGTCAGCGCTCATCTTCAAAGGCAAGCCCACCAGGGTATCTTCCGACTTGATTTGAATCTTGCCATCGAAAGTACTGGCAGCCTCCGAAATTCGGCCACGGACAAAGCGCACATCGTATTTTTCCTGCGCCTCACGATACATTTCCTCAAAGCCACCACCCCACATTCTCAGATCCATATAGAACACGTATGCTTCCACTTCCGGCAACAGTTTGCGCAATTCAATGGCCTGTTTTACCGCCGTAACGCAGCAAACTTTCGAACAGTAGTGATTACCCGACTTTTCATCGCGCGAGCCCACACACTGCAAGAAAACCACTTTCTTGGGCACATCGCCCATTGAGTTGAGAACCTTTCCTTCCTTTATTTTCTTCTCCATATCGATGGAAGTGATAACACCAGGATATATGCCATAACCCAATTCTTCCTTGCGGGTGGCGTCAAATACTTTGTAGCCGGTAGTCATCAGCACAGCGTCAGCCACATAGTTTTTGCCTTTCGCATCCTGGAGCTGCCAGCACACCCCTATCGTATCCTGTTCTTTTTCATCGGTGGCAGAGTCTTTCGTTCCATTGGTGGCCTCGACAAGCTCAGCCACCGACACTATCTCCGTGTCCAAATGCAACTTGATATTCTCTCTGTCCAATTTGGATTCCATTATCTCCACCAAGTCGGCAGCGGATGAAAAATCCGGAAAAAGGAAGGCCTTGTCACGGAGGTTATCCATGGTAGATGCCGATTTCTCAAAAAGCAGCACTTCTGTGTTTTCCATGGCAGACAAAACAGATGCTGCCTCTATACCGGCCGGTCCGGCTCCTATGATTGCGATGGTTCTCATTTATGTTGAATGTTGATTTGTTTAATTGTTGATTTGTTTTATGCGTTAAGCCGCTCATTTCTTTCGCTCGGGGAGTCACTCGCTATGCTCGTTCAGTCAGTCGCTCATTTCATTCGCTCGAGGAGTCACTCGCTATGCTCGTTCGGTCAGTCGCTCATTTCATTCGCTCGGACAGACACTCGCTTCGCTCGTTCGGTGAGACGCTCACTTTACTCGCTCGGTAAAACGATCTCGTTTTCCCGTCTCCTCGTCTTCCCGAGTGCACGCAGTGCACGTCTCCCCGTCTCCCCGTCTCCACGTCTCCACGAAATCTCTGACCCCTGACACCTATAACCTAACCCCTATTATACTTTCAGCACCGTAGGCTTATCCGGCATGGCCAGCACTTTTCCCGAAACACCTTTGTATTTCTCGTCAGGATTATAGGCAATGCCAATTTTGTTCATCAGTGTCTCACATTGTACCTGATGCAACTGCAAGCCTAATGTCCATGGGTCATAGCCTAACAACAAGCCTGTCAGCTCCTCGTACGTAAGCACGGGAATACCATAGCCTTCTTTGTCGTATGTTTTATGTTCCAACTCGGCGATAGTGTATTGCCACTTGTCCAAAAACATGCCACAACCCGGACAGTTGGTGAGGATAAAATCAGGCTCGTAGGGCTCCATCGACTCGAACTTCTTCTTAGAGTTGGCCACTGAATAGCCGCGGTTTTCCTGCACCAAGTACTGGCGGAAGCCGAAGCCGCAGCAATGGCGTCTTTCAGGGTAGTCGATTACCTCGCCGCCCCAGGCTTCAATCATACCCGACAACACATGCGGGAACTCCGACTTGCCCACACCTTTCTCCGGAAAAATCTTGGCATAATGGCAACCCACATGTTCCACAGCACGCAAAGGCTTACCCGTATAACGATTCACCAGCTGATATTTCATTTTGGGCTTCAGCTCGTTTCTGAACTTGAAAATGATATCCGATGGATGGGCAATGTTTTTGGGCAGCTCGAACTCACGACCCGTGGCCTCACGCAGGTATTTGCGGGCCTGTTCCAGCAAGGCGGGATCATGTTTCCACATCTCCACCATCTCGGTGAACACGCCAAAAGAGGTGACACACGAGGGCACATAGTTCTCGTAGCCGTCTTCGGTCATCAGCGAGAATAGCCGCGCCACCACCGTCATCGTGGTTTCTATTGGCACCACGTCCGAATGATAACCAATACCTGTGCATGTATGCTGGTTAGCCTCATCCTTGATATCTTTGCCTAACTCCTCCCGCATAATCTTCAGGAAAGCGGCTTCAGAACCCGGAAAAAAGGTCTGTCTGATACAACTTCTCTCATAGAAATAGTGGTCGTCCGCTATCTCTTTCTGATATTCGTTCCAGAAACGTTTTGGGATTTCACTCATTTAGTCTATTTTATTGCTTTTATATTTGTTTTTCTTTCACTACCGCTCTTCGGGCACCCGTTGGAGGCTTTGCCTCCTTCTCCTTCTCGCTCGGCATAGCTCAAGCAAGCTTGGCTCTGCGCTCGCTCCTTCGTCGAATCTAAAAGAAGGAGAATTTCAACTATCAATTGTCAATTATCAACTGTCAATTCTCTCAATCACCAGCTCCGCCACATCCATCACCTTTGCCTCGGTGGCGCGGGTAAAAGCCTTCTTGCACATCGGGCAGGCCGTGCAAATCAAGTCCGGATTGCCAGTCTGCAGGTTCTCCAAAGCGGCATTGCGAATCTTCTCCTGCTGTTCCAGTTCAATCACCGTGTTGCCTAAGTTGAAGCCACAACACAAGCTATGCTCGCGCTCTTCGGGAGTTTTCAGTAGCGTGGCCACACTGCTCAGCACATCACGGGGTTCCTGATAAATGCCACAACCACGTCCCAACTCACAGGGGTCATGATAGGTCACCTTCAGCGAAGAGTCCTTGTTCACTTTCAGCTTTCCTCTCTTTATCAATTGGTTGATGTATTCCGTATGATGCATCACCTTAATAGGCAATTTGTATTCTTTCGTGAACGACTGATAGCAAATCGGACAGGAGGTTACCAATAATGTAGCGTGCGACTGCACGATCAGCTGGGTGTTCTTTCTTCTCAATTCCGCCGCCTGCGTGTGGAAACCCTGCTGCATCAACGGACGGCCACAGCATATCGTCGCTTCTTTGTCCATATACCAATATTTCTGTCCCACTGCCTCAAATATTTTTTCCATCGCCTCAGGAATACCTGGCGTGAGGTGCGACATACAGCCGGCGAAATATACCACGCGATCCATGGCATTAAAGGCATGGACTGTATCCAAATAGCGGTAATTGTTCTTCGTATCCAATTCTTTTTTGTCACGCATCTGCCGGCGGATTGCCATCAGGTCAAGCTGTACAGGGCAATCGGAAGCACAGCGGCTGCACATCAGGCAGTTGTCAGCCACCTCTTCTTTCAGTATCTTATAACGGATATCCCGCAAGAAATATACCGACTGTACTCCTTTGATATCCAGTTGTTTATTCAAAGGACATGCATCAATACAGATACCGCAGCGCGAGCATGCACTCAGCTCATACATGGTGAAGCCAGACTTCTGCTCGTCTTCTTTCACTCCCAAGCGGCGGAAGAAAATCAGGAACGGCTCTGTGAAAATGTGCATGTATCGTGAAAAAGGCATGGAGGTGAAAAACACGCCCAAGGCTAAAGAATAAAATAGCCAGCAGGTCATCTCGACATACTCGTTGGCAAAAGGTAAAATATCACCAATGGTCTGGGTAAGGAAGCCACCATTATGATACATGGCAGCAGTCACACTCTCCGACAAGAGTCTGAAAGGGAAGATGCACCACAGCGACACCTTGGCGAAACGGTCGAATATGACGTGCTTGGTGACCTTCCTCATGCCCACAATGCGGCTGTAAATCATTTTCACAAAGGCAATCGCAATGCCCGACAACACAAAGAGCAACAGTCCGTCCATCACTTGTGTGAAGACAGCGGCAGAGGCAAAAGTGTTATGGTCGTGCTGGAAGAAACGGTAAAAGATGGCCACCCAGAATGGTTTGCTGCCATGGATGCCAAATTCCGCCTCGAAAAAGCCCACCACAATCAGCAGAAACCATCCAAAAGCGATACTGGCGTGCATATAACCCAGCATGAGGTTCCGCCTGAAGATACGGCGATGCAGTAACGACTCCATGACAATCTCCCAGATAGCTGGCAAAAACTTCCATGAAAGAATGTTTTTCTTGATAATAGCGCGCTGCAAACGGTCGAAACCTTTATACCATCTGATATATTTCCATATACAGAAGACAAACAGCAGGATTGTTCCGATAACAAACGGAATCACAAAGGGACTGAAATATTTACTCATTGTTTTTCCGTTTTGAATCGGTTAATATTTTTCTCATGTTCATAATCATAGACCGGAGGTTGACTCCTCGTGGACATACCAAGGTGCATTTGCCGCATAGCATGCACTTTTGCAATTCTTTTTCCAAGTCCTGATATTGCTGCTGGCGGAATAAAGAATGAATACGGCGGATATTGTAGTCTGTGAACTGGCGGGCTGAGCAAGTGGCCGAGCAGGCTCCACAATTCATGCAACGCTTGAAAGATGGCACCGCTGCTTTCAATTCTTTCAACATGCGGTCGTCAGCCGTATCCAAATTGATGGAGCGCGGTGTAGAGATGGCAAAACCGAATTTCAGATTCCTCATTTCTCGCCCTCCAACACTTTTTTTCGTAATTCCATCCCTCCTGTCACCTCGAAAATCCTGCGTATCTCCTCCAAGTTCTCCTCCCTGATTTTCCGCAAGGCACCTGGACCGTCACCATGATAGTTGGCACCTAATTTCGGGGCTATCTCTTCTATATTTTCCCGATACCAAGCCCATATAGGTCCCTGCTCCGGATGATAATCAGGATCGACCGTATCAGGATGCACGCAATAACCTATATTCAGAATATTGGAACCACAACCCTTCATTATCTCTACTTGCTGACGCCCCATCTCGCTGTCCCTGAAATATCCCAATTCCTGTGAACGCTTCCGCAATACCGAAATCACTTCCCCAGGAATATTCCCACGAGGACAACGTGGTTTACACGACATGCACTGTCCGCAGTACCAGATGGTTTCCGAACGCAGCAGATTCTCAATTTCCGCCTCATCCTTGCGCTGTACCGTATCGCAGATACGGCGCGGGTCATAGTCATAGAACTCCGCAGCCGGACAAATGGCCGTGCAAACACCGCAGTTCATACAAGCCTTCAGAGCCTCCTCAAAGCGGATATCCTGCATCAACAAATCATGCAAGTTTCCCATAATTGTCTATTTTTTCACTCTATTAAATTTCATTAAACGAAAGAAGAACTTCGGCAATGCCTTCTCTCTGTCACGCTTCATCAGATCTATGTATAGATGAAGTTTACGGGCCAAAGGAATCTTGTAGGTCTCCACAAACTCTATCAAAGTGCCGTCAGGGTCCTCAATATAGGTGAAATGGCCTGAGGCCTCACCCATATCGAACTGCCGTTGATTGGCACAACTGTCCACCGTAAAAGGATAACCCTTGGATTGGCAATATGCCTCCAGTTCTTTCATATTGATGACATCCATGCATATTTGGATGAATCCGGGGTCTCCCCAATAGCGGCCCTCGAAAATCTTTCGGGGCTGACGCTCCAAAGCTGTCACCAACTCGATACACCCTGGTCCCAAAAGGGGTGAGAAAGGTCCTTTTCTGGCCTTGGAATGACGCAAAAGCACACGACGGTATTGCTGGTCACCAGCTCTCAGAAAAGCCATATCATCGAATTTCCCCGTCTTGTCATATACGATCTCATCAAAGCCCAAAATATCCTGATAAACTGTCAACGCTTTCTCCACATCCGTCACACCCACCATCATACCAGCCACACCACCCGATGGGTAGCCTGTCTTCACACAGATGAAATCATCCTCCACCGCTTGGAAATAGTTGCCGTATGGGTCTTCAACAAAGAAGGTCTTATGCCCGTCAGGAGCGACCGCAATCGGGCCTACATTATCATATTTCGCTGTAAGTTGCCGATGAAAATCCTCTACATCAAAGCATCTTAGCTTGGCCACAAAAACACCGAGGTCGCCGACCTGAATGTCGAAAGACACTGGCTGTGGTTTCCTTTCAGAATACTGCCATACCTCAAAACCGCCACCACCTTGCAGGTTTACGGCCACACAAGCATGGCGTTTCTGCGGCGACTGTCCCGTGTATGGCAACATGTGCTCTGCTACCGTGTCATCCTCCAGAATTTTGATGTCCATCTGGAACATGTCGATATACCATTTCCAAGCCTGCTCAAAGTTTTCCACTCCTATGCCGACTTGCTGTATTCCTGAGAAGAAATATTTTTTGTTCATAATTTTTATTCTTCGTTTAGGCGTGTAGGCGTCAAGACGTTTAGACGATTTCCTCTCATCTTCACGAGCGAACGCAGTGAACGTCTCCACGAATGCACGCAGTGCATGTCTTCCCGTCTCCACGTCTCTTCATTTCACATCGCCTTGATACTCCTCGCAATCCTCGCCGCCAGTCCCGGGAAAAAGCGCTTGATATACACCATCACCAATTCCTTGCGACCCACCAGCACCTCGCGTTTTTTCTTATACACTGCTTTCACAATCTTGTTGGCAGCCTGTTCGGGAGTTACTCCACCCGCTTGACCCGCATCTAATTTGCCGTGACGGGAACCATCTTTCTCCAAGGCATAGAAGGAAATGTTGGTTCTCACCCTGCCCGGACAAACGATGGTAACACGAATGTTTTGCTTGTAATACTCCGCCTGAACAGTCTCGAAGAAACCATACAAAGCATGCTTGGCCGACGAATAGGCACAACGCAACGGAAAACCGAACTGTCCGGCAATACTCGTGGTAACCACCAACTGACCACCACCCTGCTCTATCATCTTCGGCAACACATATTTTGTCAGTATCACCGGGGCATAATAGTCCACATCCATCACCTTGCGGATAACACTCATCTGTGTGTCCACGGTGGTGCCACGCTGACTGATACCTGCATTGTTGTAAAACACATCAATTCCGCCAAAACTGTTCCATGCCTTGGCAGCCAACTCCTCCAACTGTTCGGTCTTCGACAGGTCAAAGGGCAGAATCTCCACCGCGGGAGCTCCTAACGACAAGCATTTCTCTTTGACTTTCAGCAGAATATCTTCTTCCAAGGCAGTCAGAATCAGCTTAGCCGACTCTTGGGCAAAACGATATGCCGTCGCCTCACCGATTCCAGACGAGGAACCGGTAATCCATACTACTTTATCCTTAAACCACTTATCCATAAAATTTTTGTTCACAAAGCGTTGGACAATATCGTACCACTTATACGCAAAGTTCTTGCTTACAGTTTATTGGCAAAATCTCGATTCGTACAACAGCAACTGATGAATTTATAAAGCATTGGCAAAATCTTTCGCACGGGCGGCACCTTCACCGGTGTTCATCAGCAACATCTCGCCATCGTGAATTTCACCCTGTTCCAATGCCTGGTAGAAACCTGCCAGACAAACGATGGAAGCGGGACCTAACACCACATTGCGTTCTTTCTTGACTAAACGGGCCAGCTCAAGCAAATCAGCCTCTTTCACCCGCAAGAAGGTACCCCCGCTCTTGCGAACGATGGGCGCCACAATCGGGAACATGCCCGGATTGCCTGTGGAAAGAATCGACACCTTAGTCTGCGGATTGTCAATCACCGGATAATTTTTCTCGTAGCCTTCAGGGAAGCCTGCTTTCACAGCATTCTCCCAACCCTGCACCATCGGATCGCAAGTATCCTGCTGTACTAGCAGCATACGCGGCAGTTTCACTTCCGGAAACACCGGGGAAATGTCACGCACACCTTTGTCAACGGCTATAGGACCTGTACCACCGGCCACAGCCTGCACATACACATCGGGCATACGGCCCAACTGGCGCATAAACTCGAAAACCATGGTCTTCTTGGCCTCCACACGCAGCGGGTCGATATTGCCGGCTGAAATCAGTACATGATTATCCTTATGGTATGCGGCGGCTAACTTCTTGGCGTATGCATAGTCGCCATCAGCAATATGGATATGCTGTCCATGCGATTTGATTTCCTCCACCGTGTCCTTGCACACACATTCCGGCACAAACACGTTGAAATTCACGCCAGCCTTGGCCAGATATCTGCTGTAAGCGGTAGCCGTGTTGCCCGTTGAAGCCACACAGAACTCCTTCACACCATTTTCTTTGAAGACAGAAGCTGCCAAAGATGCGGCCACATCCTTGAAGGTATTCGTACCGCCATTCAAATCATTGCGATATACCATCACTTTACAGTGAATGCCAAATTTCTCCAAGGCATATTTTTCCATAAAATCCCATTCCTCGATGGGAATAGCACCTTCACCGTATGAAATAATGTTTTCGCGATGCTCCAAAGGCAGATAATCAAAATACAACCAGAAGCTGTCGGCGGACTGTTTGTATAGTTCCGGCAATTTGGCATAATCAGCGGTATAGCGGACATCAGCGTGATTGCTGCCACATTCAGGGCAACACTGGTCCTGTGCCAGCCATTGGGCGAAATTCTCCGTTACATGCCCGCATTTTTTGCAAACAATAGAATATTTCATATTCGAATTAACAATTGACAATTAATAGGTTTCAGGTTACAGGGGTCAGGGGTCAGTGATTAGGGGTTGGGGAAAAATTTCAAAATTCAGAATTCAAAATTAAAATTCAAATTGTCAACTGTCAAGTGTCAAGTGTCAATTTATTCAATTGGCACATTAGCACATTAACTAATTAGCACATTAAAAATCTCCCCTTGAGCACGAAGTGCGAAACTCCCCTTATGCGAAGCATAACTCCCCGAGCTCACGCAGTGAGCGTCTCCACGTCTCCACGTTACTATTCTCTTACCAAGCTCATCTGCGGAATCGGCTTGTTGTATTCGCCAGCATCCAATTTTTTCTTGACTTCCTTGAAAACAGCAATAGTACGGTTGACATGTTCCATCGTATGAGCGGCAGTCGGAATGATGCGGAGCATGATGACTCCCTTAGGCACAACAGGATACAGTACCATTGAGCAGAATATACCATGATTCTCACGCAGGTCAACAATCAGGTTGGTGGCCTGTCCTGGATCACCCTTCAGATAAACCGGAGTCACAGGTGACTGGGTTCTGCCCAAATCGAAACCTTCGGCTCTCAGACCACTTTGCAGCGCATTGGCGATGGTCCACAGTTTCTCGCGTATTTCCGGACGGGTCTTGATGAGTTCCAGACGTTTCATAGCGCCAATCACCATCGGCATAGGCAGTGATTTGGCAAAGATTTGTGAACGCATGTTGAAACGCAGGTGGTCAACCACATACTTCTCGGAAGCCACAAAAGCACCGATACCGGCCATACTCTTGGCGAAAGTGGCGAAATACACATCCACCTCGTCAATCACGCCGAAATGAGCGGCAGTACCGTCACCTTTTGGTCCCATAGTACCGAAACCGTGAGCGTCGTCAATGAGCAGACGGAAGGGGAATTCCTTCTTCAATGCCACGATACCAGCCAAGTTGCCGAGGTCGCCAGCCATACCGAACACACCCTCGGTGATTACCAACACGCCACCACCTTGCTCGTCGGCCAATTTGCATGCCTGAGCCAACTGTTTGCGCAAGCTCTCCATATCGTTATGCTGATACACATATCTCTTGGCAAAGCTCAGACGCAAACCATCCATGATGCAAGCATGTGATTCAGAGTCATATACAATCACATCGCGGCGGCTGGTCAACACATCAATGATGGAAACCATAGCCTGATAACCGAAATTGACCAAATAGCCGTATGGCTTGCCCACGAAATGAGCCAAGTCTTGTTCCAATTGCTTATGATACTTGGTATCGCCCGACATCATACGGGCACCCATAGGAGCAGCCATACCGAATTGGCGGGCACCTTCTGTGTCGGCCTCGCGAACCTCAGGCATATTGGCTAATCCCAGGTAATTATTCAAACTCCAGTTCAGCACTTTCTTGCCGTTAAACACCATTTCGGGGCCGATTTCGCCTTCCAAACGGGGAAACATGAAGTAACCGTCGGCATTAGCCTGATACTGTCCAAGAGGACCTGGAGTCGCTTTAATTCTTTCAAAAATGTCTTTCATAAGCTAAAAAAGTTAAATATGTTAAAAAAACTTAATTTGTTATATATTTGATTTTCAATCAGTTAATCAATTTATAGCATCCCATAAAACTTTATACAAAAATACACTTTTTTTTTAACGAGTAGAATAATTCCCAAAAAAAAGGCGACCTTACGGCCGCCCTTTTTTTAAAGTTCATCAAATATTTTTACTCTTTCACGCAACGCACGCTGAAACCGGTACCTTTATCCTGGTATATTTCCTGCCATCTGTAGCAATGACAATCGGCCTCAAAACATTTCACCTGAGTGTCACCATAAACGTCAGTTGTCATGAAATAGGAGTTACCCAGAATATTCTCACAACGGTTAGTGGCATTATTGTAGAATCCAGCACCTACAAGCGAGAACTGCGTCTCATTGGTGCCGCCACCATCCAACCAGTATTCGCTTCCCGGCTTGCGCATTTTATTCATTTCAACCTCACTTAAACTGGCGAAGCACTCTCTGTCTGGCAAGCGCCATCCGTCAGGGCAAACACCTTGAATATAGCCTTTCCCATCGACTTGTGGTGTCACGCTTGCGGCAGAATTTTCAGGAACCTTCACAGCAGAATACCAAGTGTATAAACGGCCAAATGTCAAGATGTTAGCGGTTGTATCGGTATAATTGCCACCCATATAGCCACGGGCTTCAGGAACTCTTGTCTCGTCTTCATACTGTGTGACTTTCAGATTTTCCTTCATCCAGCAGTTCAAGCCCATTCTCACGGTATTATAGACATTGCCATCTTTGTCAGTAACCGTCATGTCACCACCACAAGGAGGCAGGATGAAATGCAGAGTTTGGTTCTTTGTATGTACATTGCCGCACTTATCAGTGATAGTCCATGTAATCACGACATCCATATCATCCATAGATGTCGGGAAAATCTTGGAGCCTCCGGTGTGTTCAACAGAAGCGATATAGTTAGCCGGAACAAGTTCGCCATTGTGCATCAAATCGGGAACTATCAATGAATCTTCCGACAAATAATTGTCACCATAATTGAAGGTATAAGTCATATCTTCTGTTCTCAGCGTGTCGGCAGACAGATCAAGAACCACAATATCCAAGCTATCCAAAGTTGTACAACCGTTTTGTTTTACTTGGATATAATGACGGATAGAATGGGTAGCCTCATCAGCGGTATAGCTCAAGGTATCCTGAATACCCAAGGTTCCATTAGCGGTGAACCAGTGGAAACGCTGGTCTTCCGGTACCAAGGTGAAATTCAGGCCAGCAGTATCCACCACAAACTGCATCGCCGCGCCCTGACATACAGAATCCTCGCCAATGGTTTGTACAATCTGAGGCTGGAGACGCACCGCAATGGTACCAATTTGTGACAATGTGGCCGCGGAGCAACGGGAGTCGGGTTCTGCAGTGATCAGATAACGGGCAGAGCCGCCATCTGTCAGTGTACCACCTATTGAAACAACACCATTGTTGTCATCATTATATATGATACCCTTAGGCATCACGTTACCTTCTGTCAACCAGGTAAAGTTGTATGAAGTGGCATTCTCAATCGAAAATTCAACATCCAATGTCTCATTACCGCACAGACCAGCATCCAAAGAACCGGAAGTAAGTGTAAGTGCAGGATTTTTCACCACTTCCACATTGAACGGTCCCCATATAGAGTCACACATCGTTGTCTGCTCCACAGCTTTGATAATATAAGATGTGCTCTGGGTTGGAGTAATGCTGATGGATGTTGCTCCAGCAAAAGGAGTCTCATCAGTAGTAGTCTCATCCACCACGTAGAACTTGAAATAAGTGTCATCACCCTGACAGGTAAAGGTCACCTCCTCACCCTCGCAGACGTAGGTTTTGTCACAGGTCTGTGCAGTTCCATCCAAGCTGGCGCGTGCGGGACGGTCACCCCAAATCATCACGTTATCCACGGTGATATAGCTGGGCAAATATTTTGAGCCGGAGAATGTACCGCAAGACTGTGTGCCACCAACATTACCTCCTATGAATTCTAATTTCAAAAATACCACATCGTTATCGAGGGTATTAGCGGAAGAAAAATCCAATGTTTGGGAAGCCCAATCGGTAGAAGTGATGTTGGCAATACCTATAGTGGTGTAACTGCCTGTTTCACTGAATTTGTATGAATATCTCACTTGGTTGAATGCCTGAGCGTTTGAGGTAGAAGCGTTTTCACGTTTGTAGTCAAATTTCAATCGCAGGTTTTCGTAATCATACGGATTCAATTTAATCTCAAAATAAGCGCCTGAATAATCAGTATAACTTGCAGAGACCGTAAAACCGCTACAAGAACTTGACAAGTTAGGCCAAGTCAAAGCACCGTTGGTAGAACTAGATGTATAACAATAATCACTTGAAGGAGTATGACCAGCAACATTTGCAAACGGGGGCACATTGGTGGAACCTTCCACAACAAAAGTACTTCCTACCGTTTTAACGCCACAAGCTGGTGTATAATTTGATACACCATTATCCATCGGCCACGCTGCCATAATCACATCAGATTCCGAAGTCAAAGCTTGCTGTACACTATTGGTCATCAAAGTCAGATGGTAAACACTATCGCAACCTGATGCACATTTCCATGCATCAGGAGAAGTATGATAACTTACGCCCTCTATCGTCGGAGTGATATTGAAACCATATTCGGTATAAGTCTCTCCTAAACAAATATGGGCCACAACGGTGGTGTCAAAGGCTTTCTTCACCTCCAACATCAGCGTAATCACACTGTCACAAGGATTGGTGGTGGTAGGAATACTCAATTGACAATTGTAGGTACCTGGAGTACGCATTTCATCTGCCGTAGGCGTCACAATGAACATGCCATCCACATACTTGCAATCATCCGTGAAAGTAATATTGGATACTTGATCCACTTCGTTAGAGCATACATAGCCATGACGAACGATATCCAAGCGATACGCTGGTACTATACCGAAAACGTCAATGGTATCAGACTGACCACAAGGAGCGGAACCTACGCTCACCACATACTTGTAATCACCCGCCTGAACATCATTGTCCACCAGTACATGCGAGGTTTCTTCCAATACGGTACTTGCACCACCCACAATTCTCTCCCACTTGTAAACCACGGGGGTAGTATCATTGGGTGTGACATTCGTATTAATATACGGTGCTGTAGCCACCACAGTCAACGGTTGGTTGGTACATGCCTCTGTCTGACCTGTCAACTCCAACTCCTTAATTTTTTCACCGGAAATACAAAGATTGTCAATAAGGAAGAAGTTATAAAAGTTATTGGATGTACTTGCCGCACCATCGAACTCAAATTTCAAATAAATATTATTAGCATTTTCTAAAGCACCCAGAGATTGAGTTGTCAAATTCACATCACAAACACCGTATGTAACAAACTCTTCTTCTTGATCAACATTTATTGTTGACAAGGCCTCATAATGGCTTCCATCAGTGCTATAATACATCCTTACAATAGTAAATGCCTTGTCATTACCGCTCCATTGACCAAAAGATTTCGGTCTTTGTGAACCGTAATCAAATTTCATTTTCAGATTACCATAACCAACTGTCGAAGTTCTGATTACGATACTTTTTCCATTGTTTATACCACCATTTGTACCATTACCCTGATGATTTCTCAGAGCTAAAAGATGACCACTCGCAGTTATCAGATCACTATATGATGGACTGATATTGGTTATATCAACACCCTCACCCAATATTGTTGGTTCGTTGTTACCATGATTTTCATTACTGCCATTCCATCCACTATAGGTGATCTGAGAACCAGACACAGAACCAGCCACATCAGCATTAATGGGAGAAGACACGCTGTTGAAGCTTGTCCAACCGGCAATCAGTTCCTCACCGTCCTCAAAACCAAACTGATTCCATTCATGCACATAGAGATTAAGTGTCACCACACTATCGCAGCCTGTCACAGCTTCCAGGGTTTTGGTATAAGTACCGCTTTCCGTGAAAGTATAGCTATGTCCCATCTTGTCACTAATGGTATAACCACCGCCGCAAATCGTCTTGTTCTCTGTCACCTCATATAACGGGTTCACCGTAAGGCTGCCGTCATAGTAATTAGGAGCGGCACATCTTGTGTTGCCTTCTGGCAGCAAAGCGACATGGTAGGAAAAATCACCAGCTTCTGTGGGAGTACCAGTGATACGGGTTTCGCCAGCAACACTGTTGTCAATAGTCAAACCTGCGGGCATAGCGGGACTCCATGTAATCTGCGGTTCGCAGTCACCACCATGATTGAATTGAATGTCAACAATACCGTCATTTTGGCATACCGTCTGGTCCAAATCACCTGAAGCGTCCACATATTGCAGGTGAGCACTATAACTGATATAGATAGCATCGGGCACACGGGCACTTACACAACCATTGCCAGGATTGTACTGGGCCACATAATTGGTGGTGTCCAATTCATTATCCATAGACACTAATGGTATTGTGGTAGAATAAACATCCGTATTCTCATTTTCGTACCAATACAACTGAAAGTTGTCATCTGTTTTAGTGGCCTTGAATGCAATGGTTTTACCAGCCTCAGGGCATACAAGTGTATCACCACGCACTACAGGCACATCCACAATCGTAACCGTCAAGTCAACCGCATCGCTATATGCGTCGCAACCGCGGGGATTGCTGACATAGCTTCTGTATTGCACCGCACCCATACTGGTGAAGTTGGAAGCGGTAACGGTAGTTCCTGTGTATTGGTCATAGGTGGCCTCAGAAGCGGAAACCGCATTCCATGTTGAAGAACCATCTGCCTTGAATTCCCAATTGTAGGTAAATTCACCACCCACACCACCTGCTGGAGTAGCAGCTGTCAAGGTCACTGCACCATTCGGGCAGACCTCCGTTGCACTCAGAGTAGGCACAGCGATAGTCGGGTCTTCCACCACCGTTATTGCCACAGGCTCCGTGTTGACGACACATGCATTATCATTGAAATACACAACAGAAGCGTAAATGGAATAATTGCCTGTCGAATTCAGCACTTGAGTCAAAGTGGCATTTTGTCCAGCAATCTCAGGAGTGCCAGCGTCTTTGGAAATCATCCAGTTAAAATCGGTAGGAATATTATGGGGTGAAGTCACACCTGTCAAATTGTAATCAGCACCTGTCACTTCCACTTCTCCACCCACACACAATTCATTAAAATTATACGTGGGAGCCGCATAATTGGCAGCCAACTTGGTCACATAGAGGGTATATTCGCCTGTGGCAGCCACTGGTTCGGCGCATCCGAGGGTGGCATAACGTTTGAACACATACGTACCTGACTCTGTCAAGGTCACATCCGCCTGTGTCAGTTCTTTTTTATCACTGCTTGCCACAATGGTTTCTGAACCACCATCCTTGGAATAACGCCATTCGTAAACAATAGTGCCTGTGGATGTTGTCGATGCATCTGTCGTGCTGCCAATAGAGAATGCGCCAGTCGTACAAATATACTTGGAGCCTGATGCAATTTCTCCCGGTTCCACGGAAGCAACATTAATGGTATAGTTTCCAGCTGAAGCCACTTTCTGACCCAATACATTTACATAACGGGTGAACACGTAAGTACCCATCTGATTGAGGGTCAAATCCTCTTGGGTAAGCTGGTATTTATCCACATTCAGTTCAACAGGTGTTCCACCATTAACAGTATAAGACCATGAATAGGTAAAGGCATCACCTCTGGTATCAGGTGTTTCATCATTATACACTGTAAAGTTCTGGCATGGACTTGCCGTAGTGGAACCATCAGCAATGGCACCCGATTTCATAAAATGGGCTTTCAGGGTAAAATCCGCAGTTTCCTTGCAAAGGGAATCAGCAGTCATCTTGACACCGCCATCGGTATACCAACCCAAAAAGGTATAACCATCAAGCGTGGCATCTGGCAAGTTGCTGCCAAACTGGTTATAATATAATATGTCAAAATCTGTAGCAGAGGTTGTACCGCCATTTGCATCAATGGTAACATGCAAAGTTAAAATTTCGTAGGTAATGATTACACGGCCGGGACCACCCTGACCACCCGTATATGTGCTCTGTGAACTCGACGTTATGTTCAGTGCTCCACCTCCACCAGCACCAACGGTAGTAGTACTATTGCCTGCACCACTTGAAGTTCTTGATGACCCAGCACCAGTATTATTCACATTGTTGCCACCAGCTCCACCAGTACCAGAATGATTTCCTAATGCAGTTAAAGGTCTATAAATAGATCCCGAATTACCAGCATTTCCAGCTTGCTTTGTGGTTCCATAATTCGCTGTTCCTGCAGTTCCTGCAGTTGCAGTTTGTGTACTGTTTCTCCCTCCTCTAGTTACAGTTTGCCCAGCACCACCACCAGTTGCCCGTACATAATAAGAGGAACTGCTTGCACTTTCTCTCACGTAAGAAGTGCCACCAGCACTACCACCAGAACCTGCCGCACCAACGGAATAATTCAACACCTCAGAACCAGGAACTACGCTGATATTAGTTGCAGTAGATGCATACGCTCCACTACCACCTCCCGCACCAACAGAATAGGCGGTTGTGGCATTTCCGCCACCGCCACCAGCACCGTATGCTTCCAGTTTTGTGATTTTCCAAACACCAGCAGGAACCGTCCAAGAGCCAGAGCCCGTAGGGGTTGCCGTTGATGTTGCAGAACTTTGTGCCATTACACTGCCTACAAAAAAGCAAAACAAAAGGCACAAAATCGTTGAGAATAAAAGTTTTTTCATATTGTATTTTTTATGTTTTTTGTTTCTTTCTTTTGACTTAAATATGCACTTTTACGACATATTACAATTAATTTGCAAAAATACAACTTTTTCTGCAAATTATAAACATAATATCAAAAAAAGATATAAAATGCTCTGTATTAAAAACTTAAAATTGTTAACGAATGTTAATACAAATCAACAAGAACTTAATATCAAACCTTAAACATTGATATTAAAACACTTATAATATTGACAGACTTCTTAACCTATCAACAAAATTAAAAATAGAAAATCTGGATTTTTACGAAACAATCTTCAATATACTAATATTAACGTGAGTTCGATATTAGCAATCACAGTTATTCTATGTTTCTTCATCTATTCTATTGTCAATTCCGCGGTGTGGAAGTTTATGGCATCAATGCAGGACTGTAGCGCACCGCGGCAAACATGTAAGCCTTTCCTCCACCCCATATTGCGGCCTTCGGCCTGATATGGGGTTAATAAGATGATGTCCCTCCGGGACATATACCTGGAATATAGTCACATACAGCAATAGTCAATACCTCGAAGAGGTTTTACGCACGATGTGCAAACCCCACATAAGCGATAGCGCAACGTGGGGCCGAGGACATCCCCGACTCTCTTCGCGGCACTGGGCACTCTTGCACTGAAACGCTTAACTTCCCTGCCGCGAAACTGGCATACCATAGCTGATGGAGAAAATCCCCACAGTGAACGTGAGCATAATGATTCAATTGTCAACTGTCAACTCAACTGACACCTGACCGCTATACCCGCCAGCTCACATACGAGATGGTGCTGCCACCAGCAAGCCAGTGTTTTTCATAAAAGGTCTGAATCTCAGTTAAAATCGACGGAGCTTCAGTGGTATAAATATCCTCTATATCCTCCAATAACAGCCATTGCTGCTGGGGGATAGTCTCACGGATATAGTCGTACAACAATCTGCTATCCGTTTTCAAATGCATGATAGCACCAGGCTTGAGGAATTGCTTATACTTGGCCACAAAATGGGGCGACATCAAACGTTTACGTTCCTTGGTAGGCTGAGGATCAGGGAAGGTAATCCATATCTCACTCACCTCATTCTCCGCAAAATAATAAAAAATATCGTCGATGGCTGTACGCAAAAATGCCACATTGGGAAGCTGTTGTTCCAAGGCTGTCTTGCAACCCCGCCACAAACGGGCTCCCTTGCGATCTACCCCGATGAAGTTCAGCTCCGGAAAACGCTGGGCAAGTCCAACAGTATATTCGCCCTTCCCACAACCCAACTCCAACACGATAGGATGGTCATTATGGAAATACTCACTCTCCCACTTCCCCTTCATCGGAAAGCCTTCTTCGCGAATATTATATGATGTATGCTGAAATAAATTTGAGAATGTCTCATTCTCGGCAAAACGGGCAAGCTTGTTCTTGGACATTTTATTAGGGACTAAGGGTCAGTTAATAGTTAATAGTTAATAGTTGATAGTTGTTAGGAGTAGAATTCAAAATTCAATTTGGTATTCAAGCTTAAATTTATCTTCTATTTATCGTCTCCACGCCTTAACGTTTCCACGTCTTAATATAGTTTTCAGTTTTCAGTTTTCAACTGTTCTGTATTTCCACAAGTTTAGCGTACCTGCCACCCATAGCCATCAATTCCGCATGTGTGCCATGTTCAACAATTCGACCCTCCTCCATCACATAAATACAATTCGCATGTTGAATGGTTGACAACCTGTGTGCAATGACAATGGCAGTACGGTTCCGCATCATCTTATCCAAAGCATCCTGCACTAATTTTTCCGACTCAGTATCCATGGCAGAAGTGGCTTCATCAAGCAAGAGTATGGGCGAATTCCTAAGCACCGCCCTGGCAATACTCAAACGCTGTCGTTGTCCTCCAGAAAGATTCACACCTCTGTCTCCGATATTGGTATCCAAACCATCGGGCAAGGACAAAATAAAATCATATATATTGGCCGTTTTGGCAGCACTTACAATACTGTCACGGGAAACATTTTTCAAACCAAAAGCGATATTATTGGCGATAGTATCATTAAACAGAATAACATCCTGCGATACCACCCCGAATTGCGACCGTAGATGGTCAATCTTATATTTTCTGATATCCACACCATCAATAGAAATGGAGCCTTCACTCGGATCATAAAACCTCGGCAACAAGTCCATCAAAGTGGATTTTCCTGCACCAGAAGCACCAACCAAAGCAACTATAGAACCCTTGGGTACAGTCAAGTTAATATCATGCAGTATTTCCTGTTGATCGTATGAGAAAAACAAATCCTTAATACTGATGGAATGCTGAAACTCCTTCAGAGGTAACGCATCCCGTTGTTCCAGAATCAGCTCGTCAGCAGTAAGAATTTCCCTAAGTCTGTCCGTGGCAGACAGGCCACGCCGGTAATTGGAAAAAGCTGTGGAAAAATTTTTTGCGGGATTTATTATTTGTGTAAAAAGCGCTATATAGGTAATGAACAACTCGGGTGAGAGTGAACTTCCCGGACGCATGACAGACATGCCTCCAAACACAAGAATAATCATCACCAAAGTGATACCCATAAACTCACTCAAGGGAGAAGCCAAGTCAACCTTACGATAAATCCGGCGTTGCAAGCGGGAAAATTTCTCATTGTTCCTATCAAATGAGCTTTCGGCATGTTTGAAAGCATTAAACGCTTTAATAATACGCAAACCTGACAAAGTCTCCTCCACATGGGAAAGCAAACTGCCCAGATATTCCTTTGAATATTTGGCATTCTTTCTCAGTGAACGTGAAATGGAAGAAATGACGAAACCGGCAATAGGCAGCAAGACCAGAACAAAAAGGGAAAGACGGGGGCTGATGACAAAAAGAGCTATCATGTACATCAGCACAGTCAAAGGCTCGGTTAAGAACTGTTTCAAAGCGTTCAGAATAGTGTATTCAATCTCGTGTGTGTCATTCACAGCACATGAAATCACATCACCTTTCTTCTGGTCTGAGAAATAAGACAAGGGAAGAATAAGTATCTTGTCGAAAATGGCATTGCGAATATTTCTCACGACATCGCTGCGCACAGGAGCCATGAACCACTGAGCCATAAAAGTGAAGAAGTTCTTCAAAAAGAAAAACAGCACTGCCAAAATGACAAGACCTGTTACTTGCTGAGAAGCAGCCTGAACATCAACTACCGAAGATAAGATATTCATCATGAAAGAACCCAACACACTCAACCGTGACAAATCCATACCAAAAAGTATGGCCACAAAAGGTTCTATCAGCATGAGCGACAATATGGAAAAAGCAACGGCCAAAATATTGAAAAAGAAAACCACTATCAACTTATACCAATAAGTTGATAGCAGAAAACGAAGGAAACGGCCATTATAGAAATCTTCCATATCTTCTTTTATAAAAAAAGGAGTTACGCCTGAGGACGCAACTCCTTTTTAATTATATGCTAGTTAACATTCATTATCTAGCGATGATCAGTTTCTTAGTCATCACAGCATTACCGTTGATAACCTTGATAAAGTAGATACCTTGTGAATAGTTGTCAACCGGCAAGTTGATGATTTGACCATTGTCATCAATGTCAACCTTCATGCTGCTGACAGCCTTACCGCTCATATCGTGAACAGTAATCATGGTTTGACCCTTAACGCCAGTCAGAACAACATTTACATTGTTAGATGCCGGGTTCGGATATACATTCATATCAACTTTTTCAGCAGCAACTTCTTCAGTAGTTGTAACAACAGCAGGTGCAACGAAATCGAAGTCAGATGAAGCACCAACGTAAGTAGTGTCAACAGCGATTGTGAAGAAGTCGTATGCGATAGTATCTTTTACAGTCAGACCGCTATGTGAACCATAACCACCAATTTTCTTCAAACCTTCGTAAATAGAACCATTCTGTGAAGAGAACTGACCAGCAACAATAACAGCATAGTGGAATGTATAGATACCTGCTGAACCAGGTTTCCAAGCACCCAAGTTAACAGTAATCTTACGATCTGAAATGAAGTGCATCCAGAACCAGTCATAATCATACATTGTACCATCCATGAACTCTGACTGCGGGAAGAAGTCTGCAGCTTCATTATAGTTGGATGATTCCATAGTCTGATAAGTAATAGCAGGAGCGTTCTGAGTCAAGTCGAATGAATAAGAAGTGTTATTTGAACCAATGTAGTCATCCAAAGTGTTAGCCAATTCAGCCTTGGTCATAGGAACACCATTCTTGTAAATCTGGAAGTCAACGAATACCTTGACACCATCGGGCCAACAATTCTTCTTGATATACATTTCGAATGCTGACTGGTCACCTGAATTAGCGTTCATGTAGCGGATAGATTCAGTACCACCGATTGCACGGAATTCGAACTGAGGTCTGTCTGTTGAAGCGACAGCAATAACATTCTTTTCAGCTGTGCTTACACAACCGTGCTGATCAACAACCTTCAACATATACAAAGTAGGAACTGGCATACCATTAACAATAGCGCTTGAATCAGGAACAACAACATGTGAGTCTGTCACACCTGAAGCAAAATCAGCAGGTCCAAACAGAGTAGTAGTGGTGTCATTCTTGTACCAAGTAAGAGTGAAGTCTCCAGTAGTACCAGTTACAGTAGCAGCGATAGTAGCTGAAGAGTCAATACAAACAGTAGTATCGTTGCTTAACTTGATAGTATAAACATCGAAGTATTTCAGTTCAGCAGTATCTGTATTCACACAACCGAAGTCATCAGTACCAGTCACAATATATTTGTTAGTGTCGGTAGCTAAGATGAAATCTGTGGTTGCTCCAGTTGACCATGAGTATGTAGTTGCACCAGCAGCTTCAAATCTGACGGTGTCATAGATACAGATGGTAGTATCTTTTGGAGTAACTGTCACAGTAGGAAGCTCGTGTCTAACAATATTGATAAGAGTATCATTGCTCTTACAAGAAGTGAATGTCGGATAATGTACACTAGCAGTGATAGTCTTAGTAGCTGCATAGATAGTGTCAGGTAATGTAACATCTGTAGTTAACTCAAGACCAGTTGTGAATGTGAATTCATTCTCGGTCACGAATACAGTGTCACCAGCGCAGAATGATGTGTCACCAGTGTAAACAGGCTGATCCGGAGTTGCATAGAAGATGTAGTGGATTGTACTGTCGTATGTGAACGGACAAGCAATACCATGAATACCAGCACCAACAGTGTCAACCAAGAGATATGAGAATGAAACAGCAGTATCAGCAGTAGGAGTAGCAGTGAAATGACCTGCAGCAGTAGTTGAAGTAACACCTTTCCAAGTGAATGTCTCAACAGCTGAATAAACTACATGAGGAATAATAGTGAAGTCTAAGTCAACATCAATTGTTGTGCCCTCGCAAACCTTGGTAGTATCAATCCAGTTAGCATGAGGAGTAACATCTGCGGTAGGAGTTGGAACTTCAATGATATCGAATGGGAAGTCCTTTGAACACTTAGGAGTAACCACAGAAGCTTTGTCATAAATAGTCAAAGTGTAATTGCCAGCAGTATCAGGTGCAGTGGTCAAAACAGTAGTACCCTTGAAATATACAAGACTGTCGTTGGGGTTTTCTGCAGTACCGAAATCATATACTGGATTAGTACCTTCGCAATAATAAATCTTACCATCATAATCTGCGAAGTTTGCAGGAGCTTTAATCTCACGGTTTCTAGTAACAGTGAAGATCAAAGTATCGCTCGGGCAATAAGGAGCCAAGTCGTTATTAGCAACAACTTTGTAAACACCTGCAGTATCAATTGAAGTATAACCTACGATGGTCACATGAGCTCCAGCTGTAGTCATGAAGCTATCAGCTGTGATAATCGGAAGAGCATCGTCATAGCAATATGCAGCATTTGCACTGTCAATGTAGTGTGAATAAGTAGGATTCAACTTAGGCATGTCAGGTGCGGGCTGGAAGTGGATGCTGAAGTTGGTATCGTTGCTTGCGCAAGAAGCGGAATATGAAGCTTCAGGACCACTGGTAGCGTTGATTGTCATATTTGCATAAACGATAGTGTCAACCAAAGCAATGAAGGTATAATCAACAGTATCGGTATTGATATAACGTGGTGTGTGTGTTGCGTATGGATTAGTTGCATCATTCCACCAAGTATATGTTCTAACGTATGTAGCATCGTATGCAGGTGTTACATTAGCGATAACCTTACCAATCAGGGTATCTCTACAATCATCTGCCAAGTCAGAAGTCAACACAATCTTAGGAGTGGCAACCTCAACAATATCAAAATATAATGTATTTGTACAATGTGTCATTGTATCAGTCAATACAACTTCAATGTCATTAGCTGCTGTGGTAGGAGCGGTTGCGCTGCCACCATATGTTGCAATAGTATTGATAGGCAGATTGAAGTTGTAGTTAGCATTACCACCTTCGCAATAGAAGATAGTGGAGTCACCACCATTGTATGAATACGGGAAGTTGTCAGGTACAGCGGGCAGACCATTGATAGTCAAATGATAATATACCGTTGTATCATAGTTACAAGTTTTACCATCAGGATAATTAGCTACAACAGAAATATGGATAGTATCAATATAACTACCAGCATCAGTTCTGGTAATCACCATGGCAGTATCAGTTGTAACAACACCATTCAACTCGTATGTATAAGTCAAGATAGATGAAGCGGCAGGATTTACACTCACCTTCACTGTATCTTTTGCAGTAGGATCATAGCATCTTGTGTGAGCTGTGTCAACAGCTGTCTCACTATTATATCTTGTTTCAACCGTAAATCTAGGAGCACCCTTAACTTCAACTCTCAGGTCAGTAGTGTCTGAGTAACAAGATACACCATTTTCAGTGTATGTATAGAATGCACTGTAATCTCCAGTAGTTTTAACAACTTCAGGATCATCGCCATTCCATGAGAAATCACCAATTGTAGGAGTCAACTGGCTCTTACCGATAATGGTAACATTGTTATCACAGTAATACTGAGTATCAGGAGTGAAAACAGGAGCACCAGGAATTTCAATCACATTAATATTAAATGTGTCACGTGAAACACAACCATTATTGTCAGTAACTGTCAAATGAACATCAAAATCATGTTTACCAACATTCATGTTCAAAACACTTGGAAGATCTGTAGTTTCATCCTTAACAGTAACACCTGTAGTATCCCATACAAAATGGAAATCAGGAGCTGAAACAGCTGTAACAGACATTGAAGTAGTGGCGTCTTGGCAATAATCAACTTTTCCACTCAAAGTCAAGGTCGGCAACGGCCATACGTTCATAGTCTTACCGAAGGTGTTTTGACAACCATGGTTATCAGTTGCAACCAAAGAAATATAGTTACTTGTTACAGAAGGAATCACGATAGCAGTGTCATATACACCTGGAGCCTTGTAATGTACCTCATTGCCATTATACCAAGTATAATTAACAATAGTATCTTCTGTCGGTTCCATAGGATAGTAAATACTATATACTACAATGGTATCGTAAGCACATACAAAGGTAGAAGGAACACTGACCAAGTTAATATTCACACTGTTTACACGTACAGTATCACGAGTTGTACTGGAACAATGGGTAACAGTATCATGGAAGTTACCAATGAAGATGTGTTTACCAGCGGGGAAACCATCCATTGAGAATACCTGGCTAGAGTCAATCAAACTGGCCAAAGAATCTGCAGAACCTTCATAATCCCAGCGGTCAAAAACAACATTGGGTTCAATACTTGTCAGTGAGAATGAATTGGTATCAAGGTAACAAATCAGACGTGGACCATTGAAAGTAGCTGTAGGCAGAATCTGGTTGGTAGGAACAGTGATAGTATCAACAGCAATACAACCAGTAATTGTGTCTTCTACAATCACTTTATATAAACCATGAATAAGTTCAGTAAATACAGTATCTGTTTGATAAGCAGTAGTGTCATTTGAAGGAGTAACAATTCTGTAATGATATTCACCAGTAGCAGGGCTTACAGAGGTAAGAGTAATTGAGCCACCGTATGGAGGCAAGCAGTGAGTATTAGTGTCAGCATCCAAAGTCATTGTGATGGTAACTCTGGTGTCTCTGATAGAATCGGTATTTACAGGATTGTTTTTACAACCATTACCATCTTCTACAACCAAGTGATATTCACCAACAGGCAGAGCCAAGAATGCTGAATCAGGCTGCCAAGTTGCGCCACTGTCAATACTATAGTTCACATATTTAGGAGTAGTGAAGATAATTTCACCGTTGTGACCAACGCAGTAGTTGTCGTCCTGAATAGTGTAGTTTACATTCAATACAATAACAGGCAGAGTGTCAACAGTAACCAAGATAGTATCCATACCGATACATCCGTGAGCATCGGTAACAGTCAAAGTGTCGATATACTGACCAGCCACATCATGGTTGAAGCGAACGCTGTCCTCATTCAATGGATCATGTAAACCAGTACCAGTCCATGCGTAAATAACAGGAGCATATAAAGGAGTAACCGTTGAACGTATAATCATATCTGATTTAGCACAAACTTCAGCGTTATTGTCAGCACTCAACACAACAGTTGGGATAGTGTCAACCGTAACGACAATCTTCAACCAATTTGAATCTGGAGTTTCGCAACCATATTCATTCAAAGAAGAAACGAAGAGGCTATCTGTTTTATCGAAGTGGTGAGTATAAACCAAAGTGTCTTCAGCCAACACGGTTGTTTTATCAGAAGCATACCATCTAGCGGTAGTACCATTAGTGCCAGCGGCAACTTCGCGAGTCACATCGCCAGGACCGCAGATGGAAGTGTCACCACGAACTGGTCTAGGAGTACCGATTTCAGGATAAGCCAAAATATTGATAGTGTCATGAGCGGCACAAGATACTGAATCGTGAGCTTCTGTCACATCAACTCTGAAAGTGAAAGTGGTTTCAGCTGTAACATCATTAGTATATACGTATGTAGTATCAGTTGCACCTGTAATAGCCACACCGTCTTGTTTCCACTGATAAGTAGTAAGGTTTGTAGGTTCTGCTTTCAAGGTTGCGCGTTCAGCGAAGCACAAAGTATCATTATCAGCGGTAACTCTCACAACGGGGTTAGCGAAGATTCTAACGGTAACTGAATCGTAATCTTCGCTGACACATTGGTTAACTGTAGTAGTATCCTGGAGTCTCAGATAATAAATCACTGTGTCAGGATTTACAGTTGAAGGAACGTAAGTGGTATCCATCACATCGTCAGGTGTCAAGCCCCAAAGTACCAATTGTCCGGTAGGAGCCGCATAGGTCAATGCCACTGCTGAGTCTCCCACGCAATATTCAACGATAGGATTGATAACCTGAGGACCTGCAGGGATAGGAGTAATTTTAACTCCGAAGGTATCCACTTCACTTTCGCAGCCCGTCACATTGTCATGACGTTTTACATAATAATATAATGTTGTATCAGGACCTGTAAAGATAACATCTGTTTCAGGAATCAAATAGTCAGCTTCTGCAAAAGTGCTACCATCGGTTGACCACCATGCCTTGATGGAGTCAATATGGTCTCCCAACTCAGCAACATTCGGTTCCGGTTCCAATCTGAGGGTATCGGGAGTTCCGAATCTCTGGCAGTAAGTAATATTGGAATCTGACAAAGTAGGAGTAGTAGGATGTACGTAATGAGTATAGTTGTAATTAACGATACTGTCAATTCTGTAACCACATGAAGTGTCAACGTAAGCGATTTTGTAATCACCGGTAGTGTCCATAGTATAAGGAGGCATACCTACAGTCACAGGTTCGCAATCCTTGATAGTGTCATTTCTTTCAATAATAGGATCAGTTGGCAAAGTGTCTGAAGCGAGTATTCTGCCAGGATGTGACTGGTGACCACCGATTTGATAGTATTCGCTTTCCGCAACATGAGAGTTCCAATACAAAGAGTTATCAGTACCATGGAGACGTTCTCTGATATGAACAATCAGCTTAACATCGCGGAAAATCTGGTTCCAGGTAACAACGATTCTTGAGCGAGTGTTGGTGAGGAATCTAAAATAGAAATAGTCGTACGCAATATTACTAATATTGTATGTACCACTGAAAATCGGAATAGCACCCGGATACTCATATACAAAAGAATAATTTTCCTGGAGCATAGGAGTACCTACCCAATGCAATTCTTCGTAGAACGTTTGGAGCGTAATATTGCAGTAACGGGTCAGATCATGCTGTCCGTCCAGAATATTTTCTCCATCGCACCACAACTCGAGTTCAACAGAAACCTTAGCGCCTTCTTCAATACCCAAGCAATTGGCATCTGAAAAAATCATGTCATAGACATCGGTGGCACCAAAAACCAAAGGACTCATGTAATGAGACAATGGCAAGTTACCACCCGGCAAATTCGCAATGCCGTGGAGGGTGTCAGCATTGGGATTTGACAGCTGGAAACAGCAATCCCTCTGCGCTTGCGCTTGCATGCCAAACATCATTAAAAAGATGCTTAAGAAGCAAATCGATAATAGTTTTTTCATAAGTTTTTGAATTTAATTGTTATTGATTTTTTCTTTCTTTTTTTCTCTATTTTACTGGTTTTTTTATAGTTATATACAATTCGTGAGATTGCAGTACACTACAATTTCAACATGCAAAAATACATATTTTTTTTATATGAAACGCAAAAAAAAACTTTTTTCTCGTTTTTTTTAAAAAAATTTTTCTCTATTCTTCTTTCAAGAGGTCGGGACGGCGTTCAGCGGTTCTTTTTAATTGTTGCTCCATACGCCAGTCGTCAATATTCTTTTGATGGCCCGAAAGAAGTATATCTGGCACCTTATGACCTTGGTAGTCAGCGGGCCGGGTATAAACCGGAGCCGAGAGAAGTCCATCCTGAAAAGAATCCAACAGCGCGGAAGTCTCGTCGTGCAGCACACCAGGAATGATGCGCGCTATAGCATCCACAATAGCCATGGCAGCAATCTCTCCGCCGGACAGCACGTAATCGCCGATACTGACCTCCTCGTCGATGAATAATTCACGTACACGTTCATCCACTCCTTTATAATGGCCACAGAGAATCATGACATTCTCCATCAGAGATAGCCGGTTGGCATAGTTCTGGTCGAACGTCTTGCCATCAGGAGCCATAAAGAGCACCAGATCGTACGTTCTTTCCGCTTTGAGTTTTTCGATACAGCGGGCTATGGGTTCCACCATCATGACCATACCTGCCCCACCCCCGAATGGATAGTCATCCACACGACGGTGCTTGTCGGTACTATAATCGCGTATGTCATGCGTATGCAGTTCCAGATGACCGCCTTTCACCGCACGGCTGATGATAGAACAACCAAAAACGCCGGTGAACATTTCAGGAAATAACGTAAGTATGTCTATTCTCATAATAATTCATAATTCACAATTCAAAATTCAAGTTTTCAGTGGTCAGGAGTCAGTGGTCAGTTATTAGGTGGATAATTCAAAATTCAAAATCCAAAATTCATAATCCAAAACCCATTTTTAACTATTAACTATTAACTATCAACTAACACCTGACCACTAATCACTGACCACTAACCACTGACCACTGATCCCTATTAGCACATCACCATCATAATTCCGTCCCGCAGGGGCAGCAGCACGTTGGTCACCCGCTTATCCTGTTGCACAAAGTCATTAAATTCCATAATAGCCTTAGTGTCCAAATCGAGATGACCATCCTGCTCCACCACCTTGCCGCTCCAAAGCATATTGTCAATCAGCATTACACCGCCTTTTCTCATACGAGGCAGCAACAGCTCATAAAATTCGCGATTACTGCGCTTTTCCGCATCAATATATACCATGTCCCACTGACAGTCAAAAGTCGGTATCAACTGTCGTGCATCGCCGATATGGAGTCGTATTTTCTCCTTATATTGTGACATTCCTACATATCTGCTAATAATCTCTTCCATTTCCTCATCCACCTCTATCGTATCCAAGTATCCATCAGGGGCCAGTCCCTCAGCCAAACACAAAGCCGAATAGCCTGTATAAGTTCCTATTTCCAACACATGTTTTGGCCGTATCATACGGGAAACCATGGACAAAAAACGTCCTTGCAGCTGTCCCGAAATCATCCTGGGCTTTACCGCCTTCAAATGTGTTTCCCTAAACAAACGATATAACAGCTCACCTTCCGGAGAAGTATGAATCTCGCAATATTCTTCGATAAGGGGGGAAGTGATGTCCATAGTTGACAGTTGATAATTTATAATTGATAATTAATAGTTCTAATCCCTGACCACTGACCACTGACCACTATCAACTTTCAGTTTGCATGATTTTTGCTATTTCCGCTTCGGTTTTTGTCAGTTTGTCCTTGCACAGTTTGATAAGCATTGTACAGCGTTTGATTTTATCTGACAGTTCATCCACAGAGATATCAGCGTTTTCCATTTCCTGAACGATTTGCTGTAGTTCGGAAAAGGCTTCGGTATAGGTGATAGTTTCTTTTGCCATAATTCAAATTTTCTGCAAAAATACGATTTAATTGGCAAATTAGCAAATTAGTTAATTAGCAAATGTGCTAATGAGACAATGTGCTAATGTGCTTATTTAATTTGCAAATTAATTAATGGGGGTGTTCTTTATGGAAAGTCACTCACTTCGTGAGTTCGTGAAGACGCTCGCCTTGCTCGCTAGACAAGACGTTCACTTCGTTCACTCGTTAAGATGAACACATCGTCTTTCCGTCTTCCCGTCTCCCCGAATGCACGAAGTGCATGTCTCCCCGTCTTAACGAAAAAACTCCCACCCGTAAGGGCAGGAGTCTCGCATATAAAAAGGCTATTTTGGGGGATTTAGCCGTTAAATACGGTATCAAGCTGTACGCCACGCACTTTGGCGATAGTATAAGGATCGCGGAGTTGTGCGAGAGCGTTGATAGTAGCCTTCACCACACTGTGGGGGTTGGAAGAGCCTTTGGACTTAGCCAACACGTTCTTCACGCCAACACTTTCGAGGACGGCACGCATAGCACCACCAGCGATAACACCGGTACCAGGAGCAGCGGGTTTCATGAAAACGAGGGAACCGCTGTACTTGCCTTCCTGAGCGTGAGGGATAGTACCTTTGAGGACAGGGACCTGAATCAGGTTTTTCTTAGCGTCGTCGATACCCTTGGCGATAGCGGCGGAGACTTCCTTTGCTTTGCCGAGGCCATAACCGACCACACCATTCTCGTTACCAACGACGACGATAGCTGAGAAGCTGAAAGTACGACCACCCTTGGTAACCTTAGTAACTCTGTTCACTGCAACCAATCTATCTTTGAATTCGATATCGGTTGATTTTACTCTTTTAATATTAACGTTTGACATAATCCTCCTCGTATTAGAAAGTTAAACCACCTTCTCTGGCTGCATCGGCCAAAGACTTAATTCTACCATGATACAGATAGCCGTTACGGTCGAAAACGACAGCGGTAATACCTGCGTTCTTAGCGCGTTCGGCGATCAATTTGCCCACCATTGCAGACTTTTCGGTTTTGGTAACCTTCTGGGCTTTGATGTCAGGA
>JAEEGL010943981.1_pt1 | contig 71193 bp, 59 predicted proteins | sample 9134231 | NCBI WGS metagenome assembly JAEEGL01 (sample SAMN16246548, study PRJNA631951) | gut metagenome | biome: gut microbiome; feature: rumen; material: fiber-attached | host: Bos | place: Iran: Karaj | collected 2018-10
CCGGTAGGCTGGGACGCAGCCGAACCTATACGCCTGAGGAGATTTCATAAGACCACCCCTTAAAAGGTGGCTGTAGTCGTTGAGTCGGGAATCCCCCTCCTCTTAGCAGCTTCGCTGCGTAGGTGGTGGGAGAACGTCAATACTTACACTATAGATTGTAGCAGAGATTCGGGCTGTTGTCCATTGCATATTTTTATATGCCCCAAGACCTCAAGTCACCAGAAAGCTGTTCTCTCTTGCAATCTGCAGTGTTTTGTGGTAGTCTTTGCTACAGAGACCGCGGATGAGAAGGAAACAAATAGTCAATTGTCCACGATCTGAAATGACAAAAACCTCTCCTGCCTGATTAGGCGGAAGAGGTTATCCCGACAGGGGCACTAGGATTCGAACCCAGGGCACGTGGTTTTGGAGACCACTGCTCTACCAGCTGAGCTATACCCCTATATTCGGTGCGAATGTGATTATATCATAGTGGTTTTTTATTTGCAACCCCTTTTTGAATCTTTTATTGTGGAGCGGTATCACCGCTGGTGGACTATGGAAAAACGGACATTTGAAGAGATCCTTGAGAGCGAAGGCAGACTGGTGTACAGGACCAGGGGCGTCAGCATGCGCCCCCTGCTGAAGCAGGACAGAGACCTCATCTGCGTCGAGAAGACGGACGGAAGGGCAAAGAAATACGACGTCATACTGTACAGACGGGGGAAGAACTATGTGCTGCACCGGGTGCTGGACGTCAGGGACGGATATTACAAAGTGCGCGGCGACAATACTTACAGCGACGAAAAAGTGAAGGACGAGGATGTCCTTGGGGTGATGACGTCGTTCTCCCGGAACGGGAAGCAGACAGGGACGGCGGATGCCGGATATAGGTTCTATTCGAGGGCATGGAGGCTGACCTATCCGTTCCGCTACTGCGCCGTCCGGGCAAGAGGACTGGCTTCAGGCGTCAAGAGAAGAATAACAAAAGGGAGAAAGACGGAAAAATGACGGATTACATACTTATGTCAAGGCAGCTGGAAGCGCTGGCGGGAGATCCCGGGGAGGGCACCCGTTTCTGGGTCTCCCTGCTTTCCAACGCATCAGCCGTGATCTCGGCCGGGCTCGACAGGATAAACTGGGCAGGATTCTACATCGTGCGTGAAGACGAACTTCTGCTGGGGCCCTTTCAGGGGAAAAGCGCCTGCATGAGGATCCCGAAGGGAAAAGGTGTCTGCGGAACAGCGTTCATGAGAGAGCAGACCGTGGTGGTTCCCGACGTGCTGAGGTTCCCGGGACACATAGCCTGCGACCCCGCGTCCAGATCGGAGATAGTCGTGCCGTTTTTCAGAGACGGGAAAATAGCGGGCGTGCTCGATATCGACAGTCCTGAGCCGGAACGTTTCTCAGAACGCGACGGGGAGGGGCTGGAGAGTTTCGTGTCTGATCTTGAGAAGCTGATCGAATGGTGATTTCCGGAATCTTGACATTTGACAGGCGGTAGTATATAATTCACATGTTAAAAAAGCTGTGACGGAGACGCGGGAAACCAGAGCGCGGATGCAGAGAGCCGGCGGGCGGTGAGAGCCGGTGATGCGCGGTGACCGGATCGCTCCCGAGCTGCCGGAAAAGGATGTCCGAGAACCGGCCGGAGACCCTCCGTTACAGGGGTGCAACTTGGTGCGAGTGGTGTAAAAAACAGCTATCTGTCCCGGACTGTATCCGGGTTTTTTCATTTTTACAGGAGAGGGGCTGCGCCCCGGAGAAAAAGGATGTATAACAAGGTACAGACAAATCTGAATTTCGTCGAAAGAGAAAAGGAGACCCTGAAGTTCTGGAACGAGAACGGGATCTTCAAGAAACAGCTGGAGGACAGTCTGGGGCGTCCCGGATTTACGTTCTATGACGGACCTCCGACCGCCAACGGCAAGCCCCATATCGGGCATGTCCTTACAAGAGTCATAAAGGATATGATCCCCAGATACCAGTGGATGAAAGGGAAGGACGTGCCGAGAAAGGCCGGCTGGGATACCCATGGGCTTCCCGTGGAGATCGAGGTCGAGAAGAAGCTGGGCCTGGACGGCAAGGACCAGATCGAACAGTACGGGCTGGAGCCTTTCATAAAGCAGTGCAAGGAATCCGTCTGGAAATACAAGGGCATGTGGGAAGATTTTTCAGATACCGTCGGATTCTGGTGCGACATGGAGCATCCCTATGTTACTTATGAGAACGAATACATAGAGTCCGAATGGTGGGCGCTGAAGCAGATCTGGGACAAGGGTCTTCTGTATAAGGGCTTCAAGATCGTTCCATACTGCCCGAGATGCGGGACTCCTCTGTCCGCACAGGAAGTGGCACAGGGATACAAGACCGTGAAGGAAAGGTCCGCGATTGTCAGGTTCAGACTGAAGGACGAGGATGCGTATTTCCTCGCATGGACCACGACGCCCTGGACGCTGCCTTCCAACCTGGCGCTCTGCGTAAACCCTGAAGAGACATACTGCAAGGTCAGGGCGGCGGACGGTTATACGTACTACATGGCCAAGGCTCTGCTCGACACCGTGCTCGGGAAACTGGCGAAAGACGGGGAGCCTGCCTATGAAATATTGGATGAATTCCCCGGAAGATCCCTTGAATACAGGGAGTATGTCCCTCTGTTCGAGTGCTCCGGCACTGCTGCCGAAAAACAGAAGAAGAAAGCTCATTTCGTGACCTGTGACGGATACGTGACTATGAACGACGGCACGGGCATAGTGCATATCGCTCCCGCTTTCGGTGAAGACGACGCCAAAGTGGGCCGCGCGTATGACCTGCCCTTCGTCCAGTTCGTCGACGGCGCCGGCAACATGACGGAGGAAACGCCCTACAAAGGCGTGTTCGTAAAGAAAGCGGATCCCATGATCCTCGACGATCTCAGGAAAGAAGGCAAGCTGTTCGAGGCTCCCAAGTTCGAGCACGATTATCCGCACTGCTGGAGATGCGACACGCCCCTGATCTATTATGCGAGAGAGTCCTGGTATATCAAGATGACTGCGGTGAGGGACGACCTTATCGCTAACAACAACACAGTAAACTGGATACCCGAGTCCATCGGCAAGGGAAGATTCGGAGACTGGCTCGAGAACGTCCAGGACTGGGCGATCTCAAGAAACAGGTACTGGGGCACTCCTCTCAACATCTGGGAGTGCAAATGCGGGCACAGACACTCGGTGGGAAGCATTGCGGAACTCAGGGATATGGCGGTGAACTGTCCTGACGACATTGAGCTGCACCGCCCGTATATAGATGACGTGGTGCTGAAATGTCCGGAATGCGGAGGCGAGATGCGCAGGGTCCCCGAGGTGATAGACTGCTGGTTCGACTCCGGATCCATGCCTTTTGCGCAGCATCATTACCCATTTGAAAACAGAGATCTGTTCGAGGCTCAGTTCCCGGCTGACTTCATTTCCGAAGCGGTCGACCAGACCAGAGGCTGGTTCTATTCGCTGATGGCCATATCCACGCTGCTCTTCAACAAGGCGCCTTACAAGAACGTTCTGGTCCTCGGACACGTGCAGGATGAGAACGGACAGAAGATGTCGAAGTCCAAGGGGAACGCAGTCGATCCCTTCGAAGCCCTCGAGACTTACGGCGCCGATGCCATCAGGTGGTACTTCTATACCGGGAGCGCTCCGTGGCTGCCCTCCAGATTCTCAGGAAAGGCGGTACAGGAAGGACAGAGAAAGTTTCTCGGCACGCTGTGGAACACCTATGCCTTCTACGTACTGTACGCAGACATAGATTCATTCGATCCCACGAAGTACAGTCTCGGCAAATGCAGACTGTCGGTCATGGACAGATACATCCTGTCGGTCCTGAATTCCACGATCCGCGAAGTGGATGACGACCTTGCGAACTACAGGGTCCCCGAAGCGGCGAAGGCTCTGTACAAACTTGTGGACGAACTTTCCAACTGGTATGTCCGCAGGAGCAGGGAGCGTTACTGGGGCACTGAGATGACTGAGGACAAGATCGCCGCGTACATGACCCTTTACACTGCTCTTGTTACCATATCGAAAATCTCGGCTCCCATGATCCCGTTCATGGCCGATGACATCTACCGGAACCTTGTGGGCTCTGTCGACAGGACGGCACCTGTCTCTGTCCATCTGTGCAGTTTCCCCGAGGCTGATGTCTCCATGATAGACGAGAAACTTGAAGCCGACATGGAAGCGGTAGTCGACATAGTGGTGCTCGGAAGAGCGGCAAGAAACGGCGCGAATATAAAGAACAGACAGCCCCTTAAGGCAATTTACGTCGGTTCCAAGAGCAGGCTCCAGGAGTACTATGCGGACATAATCAGGGACGAACTGAACGTCAAAGATGTCATTTTCGAGGACGATCTGTCGGATCTGACGTCATATTCGTTCAAACCGAATCTGAAGACGGTGGGGCCGAAATACGGCAAGCTGCTCGGAGAGATAAGGAACATTCTCCAGGATCCCGCATTCGACGGATCCGCAGCCATGGCAGAACTGAAGAGCACTGGCTCGATCAGACTGAATGCCGGCGGGCAGGAGGCGGTTCTCGGCGAGGAAGACCTGCTGATAGAAATAAAGCAGAAGGAAGGATTCTGGTCGGTATCCGACCACGGCCTGACGGTCGCCCTTGACATAAATCTCACCGAGGACCTCATCAACGAGGGGTTCATAAGGGAGCTCACGTCGAAGGTCCAGACCATGAGAAAAGAGGCTGACTTCGTAGTCACCGATCATATCAGGGTCTTCGTTGACGGAAGCACGAAGCTCGAAGTGATCCTCGCGGCGGACAGCCGGGACTTCATGAATTCGGTGCTCTGCGACGAACTGAACTTCGGCAAGTCTGATGACGGTTATTCCAAAGAGTGGGACATCAACGGAGAAAACGTCACCATCTGCGTGAAAAAACTATAGGAAAAAGAACAATCCCGACCAAGCGCACTATGCGGAGGGCGGGATTGGTTTGTATATTCGGAGAGACATATGAGATATGACTACGATGCTGTGGTGGTGGGAGCCGGGAACGGCGGTCTTACCGCCGCATCGAGACTGGCGCAGGAAGGCCTTAAGGTAGTTCTGCTGGAAAAGCACAATCTTCCCGGGGGCGTAGCCTCCAGCTTTGTCCGGGGAAGATTCGAATTCGAAGCGTCGCTCCATGAACTGTGCGGCGTGGGCACACCCGAAAAGCCGGGAACGGTCAGGAAACTGTTTACGAAGCTGAGGTCGGATGCCGGATTCATCAACGAGAAGAACCTTTTCCGTGCCATAACCACGGGAGAGGGCGGATTCGACGTTACTCTCAGAGCAGGAGAAGAAAGCTTTTACGAGTCGGTAATTGAAGCATGTCCCGGGTCGGAAAAGGCAGTAAAAAAGCTGAAGAAGCTGATGAGCAACACGGAAAAGGCCCTCGAGTACAACGATGCGAACGACGGCAACCCGAACAAGCTGGTCATGCTCCTGAGATACAGCAAGTTTCTTCTTTCGGCATCACATTCGATAGATGACATCCTGAGATCACTGGGGTTCACGGCGAAGGAGAGACACATACTTGAAACCTACTGGAGCTATCTCGGGGTACCTGCCGACGAGCTGAACTCCTTCCACTATCTGGAAATGCTCAAAGGATACATCGAGGGAGGTGCGGGCGTTCCCTTCAACAAATCATACGGGATCTCACTTTCCCTTGCCGATACTATTCTGAAGAACGGCGGAGAGATCCGCTACAATACTGAAGTCACGGGCTTCATTTACGAGGACGGGAAAGTCACGGGGGTCATTGCGGGAGATGACGAATACAATGCGAAGGAAGTCATTTCCAACGTCATTCCCCATAATGTATTCGGCATGAAGGGAATGGAAAACATACCGTCCGGAGAAAGGCGCCTCCTCAACGCAAGGAAACTGGGCATATCGTTCATATGCGTGTATCTGGGGCTGGACGGAACCGCAGAGGAGCTGGGGATAAAGGATTATTCTCTGTTCATCGCTCACAGGGCTTCTTCAAGGAAGCAGTATGACGCTGACCACGGGCAGGGCATGTACGTGGTGAACTGTCTGAATGTTGTGGTACCGGAAGCGACGCCGGAAGGCACCTGTTCGCTTTTCTTCACGGTACCCATGTTTACTGAAAAGCTGATGGACGGTTTTGATTCCTTCAACTACCGTGAAATGAAGTCCAGGATAGCAGAACTGTACATAGATGATTACGAGCAGGTCACCGGGATCAGGATAAAAGACAGAATAGAGGAGATATCCATAGCGACCCCCGTGACTTTCGCGAGATACTTCGGAGCTCCGAACGGGACCGCTTACGGCTACGAGCTGTCCAAATGGGACAGCCTCATGGCCAGAAGCCTGAGTCAGGGACATGAGCTGAACATTGCGGGACTCACATTCTGCGGCGGACACAGTGTCAGAGGCGACGGATACGGCGTGTCATACTATACCGGGGTGGAGGCGGCGGAAGCAGTTATTAAACGTTTGAGGGAGGCGCGTGATGGGCAATAGAAACCGACGAGACAGGGAAACGAAAAAGAAGCTCAGCGTGTCGGAATTTCTGAAGCTCGTTCCCGATAGAGTAAAAAAGATAGCCGGAGCACCGGACAGCAGTGTTAAACCGGTGCAGGATTACCCTGCCAACATCCTTGCAAATGAACTGCATCCCCGCGTCCAGCATCTGAAAGTGGTGCGGGTAACGGAGGAATCGGAAGGCACAAAGCTGTATACCCTTGCGGCGGATCCGGATTCCGGGACGGCGTCGCCCGCGCCCTTTGCCGCAGGGCAGTACATATCCGTGAGCATCAAGAAAGACGGGATGACATACAGCCGGCCGTATTCGATCGCTTCTTCGCCGGAAGAGGCACGGGAGGACGGTATATACGAAATTGCCGTGAAAAAGGTGCATGGCGGGCCGGTTTCGGAGTATATACACAGGAGCTGGAAAGAAGGAGCGAAGGTGACAGTGTCCGAGCCATGCGGCGAGTTCACGTACGAAAGACTGAGGGACGCCGGAACGGTTATCGGGATAGCAGGGGGCGTGGGCATCACACCGTTCCGCTCTTACGTCAGGGAGATCATGCGGGTAGAGGCAAAATTCAGCATGATCCTGATATACGGCATCAGAAAAGAAAGCGATATACTCTTCAGAAGCGAATTCGACGAGGCCGCAGAGAGCGGCCGCATAAAGGTAGTATATGTCCTCAGCGACGAGAACAGGGAAGGGTTCGAAAAGGGATTCGTCACTGCGGAGCTGATCCGGAAATACGCTCCGGAAACGGACTATTCCGTGTTTGCCTGCGGACCCGACGCCCTGTACCGTTTCCTTGACAACGAGCTTCCGTCTCTGGGGCTCAGGAAGAAGTTCATAAGGTATGACGCCAGGGGACGGGTGACTGCCCGGGATGAGACTGACTATGTTGCCGCGGACAGGGACGAGTACAGAGTGACCGTAATGAGAAACGGTGTCTCAGCAACGGTGGGATGCCACGCCGACGAGCCGCTGATGGACGCCCTTGAAAGGGGAGGCATAGCCGTTCCGTCAAGGTGCAGAAGCGGACAGTGCGGTTTCTGCCACAGCCGCCTTGTGTCAGGGGAGATCTATGCACCGGCCTCCCGTGAGGGAAGGCGGAAAGCTGACATGATATACGGATACATACACCCCTGTGTCACTTTTCCGAGGTCGGACCTTGTTATAGACGTTCCCCCGGTACCGGAGGAAACCCCAGGAGGAGAACATGACTGAAACCCACTGCAGACAGATACTGGAACGGATAAACAGCAAAGATTCCGTAAAGATGTTCCTCGACACAGATGCCGCGAACGAGATCGATGACCAGTTCGCCATCGCGTATGCGATGCTGGCAGACGGCATAGATCTTTTGGGCATAGGGGCCGCGCCTTTTGCGAAGGAAGGGATTCCGCTCCCCGAGAGCATGAAACTGTCGTATGAAGAGATCCTCAGGGTTAAGAGCCTTACGAAAAAGGACAGTACGGTGCCGGTATACCGGGGGGCCGAGAGCTACCTGAAGGACGTGGATACGCCGGTTGAAAGCGAAGCGGCGATGGCTATCGCTGCGGAGTGCCGGAAAACCGGCGACATGGTTTTCGTGCCCTGCATAGGCTGTTTTACGAACGCGGCTTCCGCGCTGCTAATGGCGCCGGATATAAAGAGAAACATGGTCGTCCTCCTTATCGGGGGACTGGATATCGACAGATATGACAACGGGAACGATTACAATCTGTCACAGGACATCAACGCGGCGAGAGTCATCTTTGAAAGCGGAGTCCCGGTCATACTTCTTCCGGCAGCCGGAGGGACAGAAGTCCTGAAGCTGACAGTCATGGAATGCGCATACGCACTTGAGGGCAGGGGATGTCCGGCGGGAGACTATCTCACCGGCCTGATGAGAAAAACACACGGTGTCATGGAGGGCGTCATAAAATCGGCGACGCACATCATATGGGACATCTCGTCTGTGGCTGTGCTCAGGAACAGGCAGGGATTCTGGAATCCTGAGGTGCGGGACGCCTTCACGGTAGACAGTGAAGGAACCTACAGACCATGGCCCGGAAAGATGCTTTACAACACGGAATATGACAGGGACGCAGTGTTTTCTGATATGTTCAGATTCATTCTCGACAGAGCGGACCGGAGCTAAGCGGCAGGCAGGCGCAGTTTCCGGCTGAAAACAGTCCTTTTTCGGATGGTTGTGAAAAAGAGAGCATAATTTGCACATTCATTCAAATATCTAATTGTTGCGTCAAACTTGTTGTTGAATATGCCGATAAAAAAGTATTGAATTGAAAAAACGGCTTTGATATAATTATCATAATCAGAAGACTTTCCTCGCGCCATGAGGTGCGGGGCTTAAACCTGGATTTTTCGTGTCTCCGGGCAGTATCCGGAGTGATGAGGATGGATTTATGATAACTCGCGACGTTACAGTAACCAACAATGTAGGCCTCCATGCCAGACCTGCGACTTTCTTCATTCAGAAAGCAAACTCATACAAGAGTTCCATCTGGGTCGAGAAGGAAGACAGAAGAGTGAATGCCAAAAGTCTGCTCGGCGTCCTGTCTCTTGGAATAGTGAAGGGCATGACGATCACCCTGATAGCCGACGGAAATGACTCCGAAGAGGCTGTAGAGGGATTGGCTACTCTTGTTGAAAGCGGATTCACTGAATAACTAAACTAGAATAGAAACGTTTCAGGGCGATGGCATATCAAAACCATCGCTCGATTTGTTATAAGAGGTCGAAATGCAGGACTCGAAAACGCTGGAATACCTGAGGGAGAAAGCGGCTGCGCTGCCGCTGTCCCCGGGCGTGTATATAATGGAAAACGAGAGCGGGAAAGTTATCTACGTGGGCAAATCCAGGGCTCTCAAAAACAGGGTCAGCTCATATTTTCACGGTTCGCATAATGTCAAGACGGAGAGGATGGCATCGTCGGTGCGGGATTTCCGCTTCATCGTGTGCGACACCGAGATGGAAGCCCTTGCCCTGGAAAACAGCCTCATCAAGCAGTACACGCCGAAATACAACGTAAAGCTCAAGGACGCCAAGTCCTATCCGTATATAAAGATAGACATCGGAAGTGAATGGCCCAGGATAACCATGGACCGGAAGAGAAGCGATCCAAAGTCCCTGTATTTCGGACCATACTCCTCAACGGCTGTGGTTTATGATATAATATCTCAGCTGGAACGTACGCTGAAGATCCCGTCATGCAAGAGAAAATTCCCGGTTGATATCGGCAAAGAAAGGCCGTGCCTCTACTATCAGCTCGGAAGATGCGTTGGAGTGTGCAGGGGGGACGTCGATTCTGAGGAGTACAGGGAGATAATCCGGAATGCCGCGAACATACTCAAGGGCGGCACCAGGGAAGTGATCTCGTCAATGAAGCGGCAGATGGAAGAGGCGGCCGCGGACATGGAATTTGAGAAAGCCGCAAGGCTGAGGGACTCGATCGCAAGCATTCGCAAACTGAACGAGACCCAGAAAGCGGTGGGAGCTCCGGATACGGAATGTGACGTGATAGGCATAAGCACAAAACGGTTCGGAGAGGATGAGGTCGTATTCAGGGATGCGGCTTCGGTGTTCTACGTAAGGAGCGGGTATATAGCCGACAGTGAACAGTTCCTCTTCGGGGCGGACGAGATAATCCGTGAGGAAGGATCTCCGACAGAAGAGTCGCCGATGGTGGAATTCATATCGTCACTGTATCAGTCCCGGGAGTACATACCAGACGAGATCCTTCTGTCATTCGAGCTTGCGGAAGCAGACACGGAACTTCTCGGCGCTTATCTGGCAGACAGGGCCGGGCACAGGGTGACTATAAAGACTCCGAAAAGAGGCCTTGCGAAAGAGCTGTGCGACATGGCGGTGGCTGACGCGGCAAGGCATTCCGAGAACATTGCCAAAAGGGAAGACAGAGCGGAAAAGACGCTTGTACAGCTGGCCTCCCTTCTGAATCTGGAGGTTCTGCCCCAGAGGATCGAAGCATATGACGTTTCCAACCTGGGAGACGAGCATATAACCTGCGGCATGGTAGTTGCAGTAAACGGCAAGATGAAGAAAAGCGAATACCGCAGCTTTATGATGAAGGGCGTTTCCGCGCAGGATGATTATGCGTCAATGGCGGAGGCCCTTCTGCGGCGCCTGAAACACATCGGTGTCGAGGGAGACTCGATGAGAGATGCTCCCGACCTTATCCTGCTTGACGGCGGCGCGGAACATGTCGGTGCCATGATGAAGCTGCCCGAGATCAGCGGATCCGGGATACCTGTGTTCGGGATGGTGAAGGATGAGCATCACAAGACGAGGACTCTTGTGGGCGAAGAAGGCGAGATCGATCTGTCAAGGTCGCAGGAAGTCTTCAGGCTCATTTATGAGATACAGGAGGAAGTACACAGATTCTCCGTGAGGCACATGACTGATGCCAAAAGGAAAACACTGAAGAGATCCTCGCTTGAAAAGATTGAAGGCATAGGGCCCGGCAAGGCAAAGACGCTTCTGGGACATTTCAGGAGCATAGCTGCAATAAAGAAGGCAACGCAGGAGGAACTGCGGTCTGTTCCCGGAATATCCGGACGGGATGCCCTTAACATATATGAATACTTCAGAAAAGAACAGAAAGGGAAGGACACGGAATGAGAGTTATAACCGGAAGCGCGCGGGGCACGAAGCTGCAGGCGCCTGCAGGAGAAAACACAAGACCGACCACCGACAGGGTAAAGGAAGCGATCTTTTCAATGATCCAGTTCGACATAGAGGGAAGATCGGTCCTTGACCTGTTTGCAGGCAGCGGCCAGATGGCAATAGAGGCTCTTTCAAGGGGAGCCGCAAAGGCCACCCTTATAGACTCATCGCGTGAGGTCGTCAATCTCATTATCGAGAATGCAAAAAAGACACGGCTTTTCGACAAATGTAGAATCTCATGCGCGGATTACTCCTCGTTCATACGCGGAGCAGCAGGCCGCGAAAAATACGACCTTGTCTTTCTCGATCCGCCCTACGCGTCGGGATATATCCCGAAGGCAATCAGGGGACTGGCGGACGGAGGCATGCTGGCTCTTGGGTCGCATATAATCTGCGAGACTGAGAATACCATCCCTCCCAGGGCAAAATCCATGAGGAAGGACGAGGGAGTCGCCATGACGCACATCCTGAGTGATATATTCGGCGGCGACGAGGAACTCATGTCACGTTTCGACATACTGAAGTCGAGCCTTTACAGCCATACAAGAATAACGATTCTTTCCCCGAAAGCGGAATAGGAGGCAGAGATGGAAAAGAAAAGAACGGCAATGATAACCGGTAGTTTCGACCCGGTGACTTCAGGACATATGGATCTGCTCAGAAGGGCATCCGAAATGTTCGACGAGGTATATGCAGTCATAGTTTTCAATACTGAAAAGAACACAGGGGTTTTCACGGCGGGGGAGAGGCTCTCCCTTCTTGATGCTGCTGTAAAGAACGAAAAACTTGACAACGTGAAGGCAGTGCTTCACATGGGGCTTACATCAGATGCCGCAAAGACTCTGGGTGTCCGCTATCTTGTGAGAGGAGCCAGGTCCGCTTCAGATTTCGATTACGAGTATTCGCTTTCCCAGATCATGAAAAGGTTTGATCCGGAGCTGGAGACTGTCATACTTCCGGCCAGACCCGAACTGTCCATGATCAGCTCCACATACGTGAGAGATCTTCTTAAGTACGGTTGTGAGCTGGTAGACGCGGTACCGGACGGGTGCCGTGATTTGATGAAGGAAATGTACGCAGAGAAATAACGGAGGAATACGTATGGAATTCGGACGCTATGTCGATATATCCGGAAACAGATGCAGACTGATCACATGTGATATAGTCGTTGTGGGATCGGGCGCCGCAGCCTTCAATGCCGCCCTCAACGTAAAAAGAAACAAAAACGGGACAAACGATGTAGTGATGGTCACTGAAGGCCGGATGATGGGTACATCGAGGAACACAGGTTCCGACAAACAGACGTATTACAAGCTTTCAACGACATCAAACAGTCCCGACTGCGCGAGAAGCATGGCTGAGGATATGTTTTCCTGCGGATCCATGCACGGTGACCTTGCCATGGTGGAGGCAGCGGGTTCGCTCAAGGGATTCTATAACCTGATCTCTCTGGGCGTTCCTTTTCCTTCGGACACTTACGGTGAGTACACTGGATACAAGACAGACCATGACAGCGCAAAAAGGGCATCATCCTGCGGACCTCTGACTTCAAAGTATATGACTGAAGCGCTGGAAAGAGCCTGCTCTGCGGAAAACGTGCCGCTCCTTGACGGATACAGGGTGATACAGGTGCTGACAGAGAACGGAGAGGCAAAAGGCGTTGTCTGCCTTGCGGAGAGCGAGATTACGGCAAGCAATCCTTCCGGCCTGACGGTGGTTCTTTCGGGAGCCGTCATCTGGGCGACAGGAGGTCCGTCTGCGGTGTACAGGAATTCAGTATATCCGCAGAGCCAGAACTGTTCGCTCGGCACACCGATGGCTGCCGGTGCGTCTTCCGTCAATCTTACGGAGGGGCAGTACGGAATAGCGTCTGTGGATTTCAGATGGAATCTTTCCGGATCTTACCAGCAGGTCATACCGAAGTACGTGACGATGGACAGGAAAGGAAACATCTCCGAGTTTCTCAGAGAGGAAGTTGGACCGGATTACGTAAGGAAGATCTTCAGAAAAGGGTATGAATGGCCGTTCGACCCGGACAAGATCACCTCGAACAGCAGATCGTCCCTTGTTGATCTTGCGGTATTCAAGGAGATCTGCGCAGGGCACAGGGTATTCATGGACTTCAGGTCGAATCCTGCGCCGATAGAAGAAAACGGTCTTACCGTGGATGTAATCGGAGAAGAAGCGTATTCGTATCTCGCAGGATGCTCCGCTCTCGGTAAAACACCGGTAGAGAGGCTGAGGCAGATGAACGAGAGAGCGTACCAACTCTATCTGTCCCACGGGATCGATCTTGAAAAGGATCTGCTTGAGATCGGCGTGTGCGCCCAGCACATGAACGGAGGGCTCGAGTGCGGTATCTGGTATGAGAACCCGGAACTCGGGAATTTCTATCCGGTCGGGGAATGCGGCGGCGTGTTCGGGATCAAGAGGCCCGGCGGATCTGCTCTCAATTCCACCCAGGTCGGTTCGTCCAGAGCAGCCGAGAGGGCAAGTGCCCTGAGGATTCCCAAACCCGACTGGTCCGACGTAGAAATCTCCGCAGCATGCGAGTTTGCCGCAGTGTTCGCGGGGCTTCTGAAGGACGGCGGAGACACTCTGGAAACCATCCTGAAAAAGCGTGAAGAAGACGAGCTGCTCCATGACGAATGCGCAGCATTTATACGGAACGAAGAAAAAATCCGGTCTCTTCTTTCAAAGACCGGAAACGAGATTAAAGCATTCTTCAGAGAGAACAGCGCGGATTCGCAGAGAGCTCTGGTAGAGCTCAGCATAAACTATGACATCCTTATCACGAGGTATGCGATCCTTTCCTCCATACTCAAGTATATCGATGACGGAGGACTTTCAAGAGGTTCTTATCTTATAGGAAACGGAGAGATCCCGGAAAGGGTAGAGACAGATACAAGTCATCGGACAAAAGTTCTAGTAACGAAGATCAGAATCTCCGGAGAAGACATCGAGGCAGACTGCAGGATGGATGACGTAAGGCCGATACCGGTGATAGAGAACCAGTTCGAGAATGTATACAACGCATTTGGAAAAACGGATAATTACATTTGATTTGTTGCATGGTATGACGCGGCCGCAGGATAAAACCTGCGGCTGCGCTGCGTTAGACTATTCCACTGTACGTTATTCGAAATACCGTTTGTAATCCGGGAGTGTGATAACTTCATTCCATGCATCTTCTTCACTTCCGAACCTTGAAGAGTGAGGGGAGGAGAAGGGAAGCCATGATGCAGGAGTTTCATCGGGAGCGCATTGTTTGAAATCCCACACAATGTCATCCCATTCTTCAAGTTTTTCGAATCTGTATTCGAACACTCCGGTTGATCTGTCTCTGAAAATGATGAATCTCTTGTCCCGTCCGGAACTGTAGATAACTTTTACTGCGTCTTCAGTATCACTGGACAAACCCTTGTCATACATGCGGTCAATGATTTCTTTCCACGAGAATTTGTGGTGTACGCTGAACGGGAGGGACATTGCAAGCCTTACGGTCAGCTCCGCAGATACGCTCGCGGCTTTTTCCGCAAAGGCGGGGTAATCCTTACACGCCCCTGAATTGGCGTCGTCAGATATGGCACGAATAATCAGAAACGGAATACCGTTTGCGAAGCACACCTGCCCGACAGATCCGCCTTCCATCTCGCAGGCTATGGCGGAGAAGCGGTCTCTGATCTGTTTTTTGATATTTTCTTCCGCAACGAAAACATCACCGGAGGCTATCACTCCTCTTTCATGTTTTATTTTCATTTTGTCCATGATGGACGATACAAGACTGGAGAGATCTTCAGACGCCGGTATTTCAATCAGATTGAACCCGGGGATGAGGCCAACAGGGTCCCCTATGGCTGAGGTGTCCATGTCATGCTGCACCACCGCCCGGGACAGTGCCACATCTCCTATGGACAGATCTTCCGTAAGGGTGCCGGCAACTCCCGTGTTGATTATGTATTCAGGAGAGTACTTGATTATCATGGCTTCCGCACACATGGCAGCGAAGACCTTGCCGATGCCGCAGACAGCGCATACGACATTCGTTTTGCCTATTCTTCCGGAAGTGAAGACTATGTTACCGCATTTCTCTTCACTGACATCCTCCATAGACGACACTATCTTTTCGGCTTCCACCGACATTGCCGCGATGATCCCGAGCTTGATTTTCTTCTTTTCTGTCATGATGTCATTTTCCCTCACTTTCCAGCCATTCCTCCGCAGCTTGTGCCGCCACGGCGCCGTCGGCGCATGCAGTCACGATCTGACGGAGAGTTTTTGTCCTCACGTCCCCGGCGGCAAAAATACCGGGACTGCTTGTTCTGGTGTCTTCTCCTGCAATGATATATCCGGCCTGATCAAGTTCCACAATACCCCTGAAGAGCTCTGTTTCGGGTACCCTTCCCGCGGCGACGAACAGACCAGAGCATTCAAGCACAGTTTCCTCTCCAGTTGTTCTGTCAGTCAGAACAAGAGATGAAACGCGGGATTCCTTTCCCTTTATTTCCTTAACGACACTGTTGAGGATAAAGTGAATATTCTCTTTTCCCCGAGCCCGTTTCACAAGGTATGCGGCAGCCCTGAACTGATCCCTTCTGTGGATAAGGGTCACGGAACTGCACATGTTCGAAAGGTACAGAGCATCTTCGAATGCGGTGTCTCCTCCTCCGTTCACGGCCACGGCGCGTCCTCTGAAGAACATCCCGTCGCAGGTGGCGCAGTACGATACCCCGCGTCCCGTGTAGAGAGCCTCTCCCGGCACATCGAGGAGGCGCGGTTTCGCTCCGGTCGCAATCACAAGGGATTTGGCTAGATATTCGCCTTTTTTTGTCGTTATCCTTTTATACTTTCCCTCATCGGTTACTGCGGTGACTGCTTCTGTCCTGCATACGGCTCCGAGCACTTTGGCCTGGCTTTCCATCTTCATCGCCAGCTCGAAGCCCTCGACCGATGCAAAGCCGGGGTAGTTTTCTATAGTGGAAGTTATGCCCATCTGTCCGCCGGGGGAAGCCTTTTCAAAAACAGCGACGGACCTCCCCGCCCTTGCCGCATATATGGCTGCTGTATACCCCGCCGGACCGGCGCCGATGATCGCTATGTCGTAGAAGTTGGTGTTCTGATCCATAAATACCTCCGTTTATTTTGTGCGGAGCAGCCTGCCCAGATCTGCGGCTGCAGCCTCGGCTTCGGAAATGAATCTTGCAAGATGATATCCGTCGGCGCAGGCGTGGTTGATCTGTATTGACAGAGGCATCACGATCCTGCGGTCCGGTGAATTTCCGTATCTGCCCCAGACCACTATGGGCGAAAAGGGGTAGGCTTCCTGGACGGAGCCCACCGAGGTGAAGCCTCTCCAGGGCACACATGAAGCCTCAAATATGTTTGAGGGGCACGGGATGTCACCCGGGGCCGAGGAGACGGCCTTCTCGATATCAAGGGTACAGTTGTCTATGAAGTTAACCGGATCATCCGTGTACAGCGTGAATATGTTGACGAAGGTCTCGCTGTCCTGCCTGAAAACGTTGTGGGAAGGGTGGACCACATCCCAGACGGCCGGCATGGGCTTCGGGAACAGCGGTGAATCGACGGAAGTCAGCCGGAATTCCTCGTGCGCGTTTATGACTTTTGACACGCAGTACAGCATTGAGGGATAAAACGGTTTTCCGCTTGTCCTGACCCCGTCCACAAGTTCAGTGACGTCGATGTCATCTGTGAGCCAGACGGCGCAGGGAGCATCTTCCGTGAAGTGGACGAACCTCTGGTATCTTGGCCAGGTATCGGTGTCTATCATTCTGTAGTCAGCCATAATCGGTCCTCTGAGTGAGTTGCTGTTATATTCCAATTATATACAACAGCGGCGTAAAGGTCAATTGGATCATGCGGTATGTTTCCAAAAGGCGCGAAAAAGGCTGCGAAAAGGCTGCGGCCGCTGAAATTAGTACCAGTTATGGTATGAAACAGGGCTTGATTTTTGACTTTCAGTATTGAAAAGGCGCTTTTCATGATATATAATTGGGACAAGAAAACAAACCAAAACAAACAGAGAAGGAGTGCCCAGTGATGGCTAAATCCATTAAAAAACAGACAGTTACCTACGATCAGACACCGGAAGAAAAGAAGAAAGCGCTTGAGTCGGCCATGAGCCAGATCGACAAGATCTTCGGCAAAGGGACGGTCATGAAGATGGGAGAGAACCCCCAGATGAACGTTTCCGCAATATCCACAGGCTCGCTGTCCCTTGACGTGGCCCTCGGCATAGGCGGGCTTCCCAGAGGCAGGATAATCGAGATATACGGACCTGAAGCTTCAGGCAAGACCACGGTTGCTCTCCACGCGATAGCGGAGGCGCAGAAGATTGGCGGCACTGCTGCTTTCATAGATGCTGAACATGCGCTTGACCCGGTTTACGCAAAGAATCTCGGCGTCAACGTTGATGACCTGATTGTCTCACAGCCCGACTCCGGAGAGCAGGCTCTGGAAGTGCTTGACACTCTGGTAAGGTCCGGAGCCGTGGACATCGCAGTCGTGGACTCCGTTGCGGCTCTGGTGCCCCAGAAGGAGATCGACGGGGACATGGGAGAAGCTACCATGGGACTTCACGCGAGACTTATGTCCCAGGCGCTCAGGAAGCTCAGCGGCACTATTTCAAAAACCAACTGCATCGTTATCTTCATCAACCAGATGAGGATGAAGATCGGTGTGAGCTACGGCAACCCCGAGACCACGACAGGCGGCAACGCCCTCAAGTACTATGCATCCGTAAGGCTGGATATCCGCAGATCGGAAGTACTCAAAAACAAGGATGACGTTTACGGCAACCGCGTGAAGTGCAAAGTGGTGAAAAACAAGGTCGCTCCTCCATTTAAGGTCGCGGAGTTTGACATCCTATACGGAAAGGGTATCTCCAAGTTCAGCGAAGCGGTCGACATGGGCGTTGCAAGGGGAGTCATCGAAAAGAGCGGCGCCTGGTTCTATTACGAGGGTACCAGACTCGGTCAGGGCAAGGAGAACGCCATCGCGGCGCTTGAGAACGACCCGTCACTCATGGAGGAGATCTCCGAAAAAGTCAAGAACGCGAAGGCAGTCGAAAAACCGGAAGACGATCTTGACAAGCTCGAGGAAGAGGAAGACGAACTGGATCTCAACGAGATCAATCTTGACGAGGAATAATATACAGAACTGGAGGAGAAATGAGAGTCTCTTCGGTTTCTTTCGCGAACTGGCGCAACCTGACGTCAGCGTCCTGTGTGATGTCTCCCGGCATCAACGTGCTGTGGGGGATGAACGCGCAGGGAAAATCGAATATACTGGAGGGAATCTATTTCTTCGCCCGGGGGAGATCCTTCCGGGGTTCGAAGGAAAAAGAATTCATAAAGTTCGGGGAGGATTTCACGTCTGTATCGATGTCTTTCAGGAAGGACGGATACAGCGAGGATACGGACCTTTCCGCAACGATACAGAAAACCGGGAAAAAGATACTGGCGAGAAACGGTGCCACGCTGGCTTCCTCATCTGAAATGATGGGGAATTTCAGGGCGGTGCTTTTCGCGCCTTCAAATCTTTCTCTCGTTGCTGGAGGCCCTCTGGAAAGAAGGACCTTTCTGGATATCGCGATATCACAGCTTTCACCTCTCTACCTCAGATACCTGAAGAAGTATTCTGTGGCACTGGCCGAAAGGAATGCCCTTATAAAGATGGCGCAGGACGGCAAGCAGGTTGCGGCTGAACAATTCGATGTCTTTTCCATGGCGCTCAGTGAATACGGCGCGTGGATATGCTCGTTCAGGAATGAATACGTGTCCATGCTGAACAGCGCCGTGAACGGATATTTTTCCGAGATGACTGACGGAAGAGAAGTGCCGGTCCTGAAATACGCTTCCCACGCTGTATCGGAAAACATGCCGCAGCCTTTGACAAAAGAGCCCGCAAAAGGAGACACCGGTGTTCTGTACGAAAAGCTGTCGGCGAATCTCGAGAGAGAGATAGCGGCGGGGAGTACGCTTTGGGGGATCCACAAGGATGACATCTCCATATCGTTCAACGGGCACGAAGCGAAGCCTTTTGCCTCCCAGGGACAGCAGAGGAGCCTGGCGCTTTCGATGAAACTGGCCGAGGCTGACATATCCGCGAAAATAGGGAGTGAGAATCCCGTCATCCTTCTGGACGACGTATTCTCTGAACTTGACATCAACAGGAGAAAGTTCATTCTGGATACACTGGGGGAGAAGAACAACAGGCAGATCATAATCACATCCTGCGATCCCAACGTGGTACCGGACGGCAGTTTCGGAAACGTGAACTTCCTTCACGTGCATGCCGGGGAGGTGGACTGTGGTCATTAAATCGATAATCACGGCCTCTAACACAGCTAATGTGAAAGTGACGCTGGGGGACGACAGAGGAGAGGAAAGGTTCTTCATTCTTCGGGAGCTCTGGCAGAAACTGCTGGAGAAAGCACCTGTGAAGGAAGGAACGAAAGTCACCGAGTCCCTGTATACTGCGATCTGCGGACTTGCTGACAGGACGAGGGCGGTAGCGGAAGCCAGCCGCATCATAGCCGGATCCGACAAAAGCAGGAAAGAAATAGAGAAAAAACTGAAGGACAAGGGCTTTTCGGAAAAACACGCCGTTTACGCAACGGCGGCATACGTCAGGAGAGGGCTTCTGGACGACAGATCCGCCTGTGTCCGGATCGCCGAGAAGGAAGTCAGGAACAAACACCGGGGACGGCACAGGGTGATCTCATATCTGACTTCCAGGGGCTTTGAACGTCAGGATGCCCGGGCGGCTGCGGACGCGGTGGCCGGGGAACTGTATGACGAAGCCCTGGAGTATAATATAGAACACAGGTATCCTGGGATCCTTTCGGGAGACAGGGATGAGAAAAGGAAAGCGTTTGCCGCTCTTGTCAGGATGGGCTTTGATACGGGAGAGATCTGGTCCTGCGCAGACAGGATGAAGGACGAAACAGGCAGGTGAACAATATGTCAAAGGGAAAAGTTGGATTCGTTTCGCTGGGATGTTCGAAGAACACCTGCGATACCGAAGTGATGCTGAAGCATCTTCTGGATGCGGGATATGAGATAACTCCGGAAGAGACCGAAGCTGATGTGGTGATAATAAACACCTGTGCCTTCATCGAGAGCGCGAAGAAGGAATCCATAGACAACATACTTGATATAGCATGGCTCAAGAAACACAGGGGACTGAAGGGGATAGTCGTTGCCGGCTGCATGGCCGAAAGGTACAGGGAGCAGGTGCTTGACGAGTTTCCCGAAGTTGACGCAGCCCTCGGAGTCGGGGGCATACACCGGATCGTAGAGGCGGTAGATTCGATACTGGACAAAGATAAGGCGGCCGGGTGCAGATATTCCTATTTTGAAGGCAAGGAGACATCCGAGATCAGCGGGGAAAGGATCATCACCACCGGAGATCATATGGCTTACATGAAGATCTCCGAGGGATGCTCCAACAGATGCACATACTGTGCAATACCGCTCATAAGGGGAAGATTCAGAAGCAGGACCATCGAGGACCTGGTCGAAGAGGCGAAGTCGCTGGACAGCCTCGGGATAAAGGAACTCAACCTGATCGCCCAGGATACGACAGCCTACGGCATCGATCTGTACAGGAGGTACGCCATAGACGAGCTGATCCGCAGGATATGCGAGAGCACAAGAATCGAATGGATCAGACTTCTCTACTGCTATCCTGACAAGATAACGGACGAGTTCATACGTGAGGTCCGCGACAACCCGAGGGTGGTGAAGTACATAGATCTTCCGATACAGCATATATCTGAGAAGGTCCTCAGAAAGATGAACCGGCACGGAGGATCTTCCGTCATCCGGGATGCCGTGAAGAGGCTCAGGGACGGTATACCGGGAGTTGTACTACGGTCCACCGCAATCGTGGGATTCCCGGGAGAGACGGAAGAGGATTTCGAGGAACTCTGTGACTTCATAAAGGAAACGAAATTTGAAAGGTTCGGAGCGTTCACATATTCAAGGGAGGAGGATACTCCCGCATACAGTTTCCCCGGTCAGATAGACGAACAGGTCAAACAGGACAGATATGATATCCTGATGAGAGCCCAGCTCGAAGTCAGCGAAAAATACAACGAGACAAGGATCGGTAAGACATACAGGGTTTTCTGCGAAGGCTATGATGCCGTATCCGGTTTCCACTGGGGAAGAAGCTACGCTGAGGCTGCAGACATAGACGGTAAGATCTGGTTCAATCCGAAGAAGAGAGGATTGAGGATCGCGGAAGGCGAGATGGTGGACGTTCTTATTACGGACGCTATGGATTACGACCTGATCGGGGAAGCAGCAGTCTGATTCGAAAAAAACAGATTATATCTTAAACGGGACCGAGTCCCCGGAGAATACAAATATGAATCTTCCAAACAAACTTACACTTTCAAGGATAATACTTGCGCCGGTAGTGCTTCTGCTGATGTGCCTGAAGATTCCGGACAGCGAACCCTGGATGAGCATCGCCATCGCGTTCGTGTTCGCCGCGGCTTCCATAACGGACCTCATCGACGGAAAGATCGCAAGGAAGAACAATCTCATAACCGATTTTGGCAAATTCATGGATCCGCTGGCTGACAAGTTCGTGGTCATGGCCGCGATGCTGGGCATCATGGTAAGATATGACTGGATCAGGCCTGTGTTCGTGTGGGCGTTCGCCATAGTCATTTTCCGCGAACTGGCCGTGACTTCCATGAGACTCATAGTCTCCAACAAGGCAGGCATAGTGGTGGCAGCGGCATGGCTGGGGAAGGTCAAGACCACGCTCCAGATGATATGTATCCTCACCATTGTTCTTGAACCCGTGATCTTCGGGTGGTTCCCGCCCTCAAGAGACTGGCACATCCTGTCATATATCACCACCGCAGCCATGGCGGTCATGACGGTCTGGTCGGGCATCGACTATCTCAGGACATACTGGAAATACATCGGTACCGACAGATGAACAAGAAACTGTACAGCGTAGAATACGGGAAACGGAACAGCGAGCATTTCGCCAGAGTATCCGGCATAAGCTGTTTCTCAGTGAAGAAGACTTTCGACTGCGGGCAGGCGTTCAGGTTCGAGCCGGATGATCCGGACGGGATGAGCTTTTCCGGAAAGGCTTTCGGGAGGGACATAAGGTTTCTCCAGGAAGACGAGAAGACCGTTTCCATCATCGGGACGGGCGAGGATGACTTCGAGAACATCTGGAGACGGTATCTGGTCCTCGACGAAGACTACGAGGAGGCAAACCGGTGCATCGTGGCCGCTATGGGCTCCGAGCACGCGAGGGAAGTCATGTCAGATGCCGTCAGGTGCGGGACCGGCATCAGGATACTCAGGCAGGATCCCTTCGAAGCTCTAATTTCGTTCATCATATCCCAGAACAACAACATACCGAGAATAAAGAGAATAATAACCGCCCTGTGCGGGATCTACGGTAAGGACGGGGCATTTCCGACACCGGAAGCACTCGTAGGCGCGGGAGTGGACGGCCTGTTCGCTCTGAGGACCGGGTTCAGGGCTGCGTATATATACGATGCAGCGAAAAAAGTGCTGGACGGGGAAATCTCCCTGAAACACATAGAAGAGTCTGATGACTACGACGAGTGTACGAGGATCCTCTGCTCGATAAAGGGAGTAGGCCCGAAAGTCAGCTCATGCGCCCTTCTTTACGGATTCGGGAAGACCGAAGCATTCCCCATAGACGTCTGGATGAAGAGATCCCTTGAGAGGCATTTCCCGGAAGGATTCGAACCGGGAAGACTCGGCAGATACGCAGGCATAGCCCAGCAGTACCTTTTCTATTACGAAAGATGGCTGGGCGGCGGACAGGAAAGTTAGAGGTATACAGCAGTGGAACAGATCTATACAATTCCCGTGAACGAAGCTTTTGAAAGCGTCCAGCATGACAGCGGTTGCAAATGCCCGTTCTGCCTCCTGTACAACAAACTTGAGGCTAACGAGCTGGACCTTATACTCGGCGCGTCAATGATGGAACCTGATGTCAGGGTGAAGACAAATGAGCTCGGCTTCTGCGACCAGCATCTCCAGATGATGTTTGAAGGCGGCAAAAGATTGCCACTGGCTCTTATCCTGGAAAGCCACCTCGACCATGTGGCGGACTCAATAGACGGGAGCCTGAACTCGCTGCTGATCTCAAAAACCGGCGAAGCAGCTGCAAAAAAACTGGAAAAGCTGGAACACAGTTGCTACATCTGCGGCAGGATCGAATACAATTTCAGGAACATGATCGAAACGGCAGCTCTGTTGTGGGAGCAGGATGAGGCGTTCAGAGACAAAGTCAGGGCGGTACCACATTTCTGCCTGAAGCATTTCGGCAGGTTCGTCCAGGCCGGAAAAGAAAGACTTTCCAGAAAGGAATTCCAGGATTTCTACACAACGGTATACGGGGTAGAGAAGGCGTATTTCGACAAGCTGAGGGGCGACGTGAGCTTCTTCTGCAAGAAGTTTGACTACAGATATGCCGAAGAGCCCTGGGGAGACGCGAAGGATGCTCCTGAAAGAGCGAAGAAATTCCTGTGCGGAGAACTTCATGTCCAGGAAAAAGAAAGGAAGCCCTCGGACGGGCTCACCTGAGGAACAGAACAAAAAGAGACCTGTGAACGGAATCACAGGCCTTTTTTGCGTGCAGAGCTATGTGTTACATCTCTAGTCGGAAGTCAGCATCCGTATGTGCTTTCCGATGTGTCTCTCAAGGAAAGCATAGTACAGATCTTCATTTTCAAACATACAGCGGAAGAATTCTTTTCTGAACCATTCGTTTTCCAGCAGCAGACCGTAAGCGATATGGATGGTCTGCCTGGATGCAGGCAGATTCAGATATTCGGGCAGGTATGCGTCGTTCTGAAGATCTATGTCGGGGATCTCAGATACGTTGGTAGACACGTGGTAGTACTTTTCGGCTTCCGGACGGTGCTCGATGGCGTACTTGTGCGCTTTTCTGTAAAGGGAAGGATCGACCTCGGAAACGACCCTCATGGCTTCGAGCCAGTTGGTTCCGGCCGTCTTGACGTGAACGTTGCCTTTCGTGACCCTGGCGACCGTCGAGAACACTGCAAACTTGTCGGAGCCGGAATGCAAAGACAGCTTATATCCGAAGTGCTCCGCGATCTCCTGATGGACTCTGAAGTCTCTTTCAAAGGCCGTAAGATTGCCGGCATATTCGATGCCTTTTTCAAACTGTCCCGTAAAGTGAGGCGCGCAGCTTATCGGCGTGATCCCGGCGTTGTGGAGTTCGTTTCCGATGATGAAATGTTCAGCGGGAGTTGTGATCGTAAGGGTCTCGTCGATTGAGAGCTCGAAATCCACATCCACGGTCTTTATCTCGTCGATGTACTTGTAGCATTCTATGGCGTGGTCCACCGCTTTCCAGAACACTATCACGAATCTTCTGAGTTCCGGTTCATCCACTCGCCCCAGAATCGGAAGATCCTTGCCAAGGTACGTGTTCTCATAGTGTTCCCTTACATCCCGGGGAAGCTCGGAATACGCTGCGTTGACTTCATCGTCGGTGAACTTTGCGGCTTTCGTATTGATCTTCTCGGAACAGTCCAGGGTGACCATCGTGCAGCCGGATTCCAGAGCATACTTGATCTCGTCCTTTGTTTTCAGATGATCGCCGTCAGCTCCGAATCCGCTTTTGTATCCTTCCTGGAACACATTGAACGAAGCTGCGCTTATGACGTCGCGGAACGTTCTGTGGGTCAGGTTCAGCTCCCTTATGGACTGCTGAGCGAACACAGGGTAAATATCATGACCTCTGAGAGCTCTTATATGTCCGGGGGTGGCTAGCCCCAGGCGGTCCCCCAGCCCCATCGTGAACGCGTGTCCCTTGTGGCTTTTCGGTCTGGTGTACGGGAAAAGCGTCTGCAGCGCTTCGGCGTTCTCGTTGGTCAGAGGGCACAGAAGAAATCCGTTTTCCAGGCTGCCTTTGAAAAGATCCGCCTTTGGGCCGGCGACCGCAAGAAGCTTTTCATTGCTGTTTTTGACCATGGCGCATGCCGTTCCTTCTGCTTCGTCAACTGAGTTCTCATAAACGAAAAGGTCTGTTTTCGCGAGTGTTTTCTTAAGAGTTTCCTTCATTGTGATTGTCCTCCGAGCCTATTCTTCAAATTTTTCCCTGTTGATCCAGAGCCCCAGGGCGGGATTGGGAATGAAATATACTTCTTCGCCGTCTACGGTGTTCATGCCGTAGGACAGTTTTTTCGGATCGTACTTCCTTGCCATGGTATCGTAATCGGCAGATCCGAAGCCGACGCCTTCGATCTCTTCGCGGGAGATGTTCTTTACAGCATACGTTATGTTGAACCTTCCGTCGGATGAGCCGTGTATGAGATGCGCCGCTGCACCCATGTTTGCACGGAGATCTTCGTTTTCCGGCTTTCTGAATTCCTCGAGGGTGTGGATCCTGCCCCGGTACCCGTATTTTCTTATGAGGCCGTCGACTATGTCGTCTTCTCCGAACCGTTCGACTCCCGGAGCAAGGATTATCAGGTCTCCTCCGTCTGCCATGGCCATTCTGGTGCGGTATACTGCCTTGTTGCCGAGCCAGGTGCTCTTGAATTCAGAAGGATCGAGATACACGACGCATTTTTTAAGACCATGGGGAACGAAGTCGATGTTCTTTTCCTGGGCCAGCTTTACAGCATTGGTCAGACAGTCGCGGCCTTCCCCGATGAAAAGGCCGTGGGTGCGGATCTTTCCTCCGGGAGCGGTCGTCACGGTCAGAACGAACAGGATGGGTCTTTTGCTGAGAAAATGCTCCATGCCGTAGTCAAACAGTTTTCTGACAGGAGTGAAATCCTTCCCCATCATGCGTTCCATGCCGTATACGGCGCCTATCATGTGGGATTTGTTGATCATGTCGGATCCGCCGACACCGACGAAGAGGTTCTTTGCATGGTTGGACATTCCGATGACTTCATGGGGGACGACCTGCCCCGGAGAGATGATCAGGTCATAGCTTTCGTCCATGACGCGTCTGTTGATCTCCACGCTCACAGGATCTGTCCACAGCCCCTCTGTGATCTCCTTCACGAAATCCGTAGGAACTTCACCGAGTTTTATAACGTCTGTCCTCCAGTTGTGGACCAGCATCTTTTCATAGGGGATATCGCCGAACATCGCATTCCACTGGCTTTCAGTCACTGCCACGTGGGTTCCCAGTGCCGGCAGGATATCCACCTGAACTCCCATTTTCACTAGCTCGTGATAATATACGTTCGTTATGTAACCCGCATTTGAGTGGAAACGCGTGAAGTCAGGGGGGAGTATCAGCACTTTCCTGAGTTTCCTGTTTTTCAGGCTCTCAGTGAGAGCTGAACGTATATCTTTTTTCGACAGGCCCGCGGCCGTCTTTGCCCTGAGGTAAATATCATCCATCTGTTCTATTCTCCCAAAGGAAATGGCTTATGGCTTGTGCCACGCCGTCGTTGTCGCAGGTGTCCGTCACGTAGTCGGCCCTGCTTTTTACGTAGTCTGAGGCGTTGTCCATGGCGACCCCGAGTCCGGCGCATATTATCATGGGGAGGTCATTGAGACCGTCGCCGAAGCTCATGACCTGCGCGGGACCGAAGCCGAGTTTTCTCGACAGGCGCCTTACTGCGTTGCCCTTGTTGGCGTTTTTGTGGTTGATCTCGATATTGTTCGATACGGCCGATGTAAATGCTTCATCGGGGAAACGTTCCGAGAGGTCTCTGATGAGTTCTTCGCGGAGAGACGGATCCCTGAAGAAGAACTGGATTTTCTGAACGCTGTGCTTTTTCTCCCTCACGAAGGCCTTGAGCTCGTCCACGGGTTCTCTCAGTTCGTGAAGCATCTTCCGGTAGTGTTCGTTTGGGGCAAATTCGTCGATCTTTTCCTTAAGAGCACGTGTCATCCAGGCTCTGTTGTCCATGAAGCAGTCATAGATGACATCAAGAGTGTCAAGGTGTTCCATGATCTTCAGGGCATGATCCCATTTCATTTCCGCCCGGTAGAGTACTTTATCCGTCTCCGTATCAAGGACGCAGGCGCCGTTTATCAGTATGGCGTAACGGACGAACGGCAGGGAACGTATGACATCTGGCATCGCGTTGTAGAACCTTCCGGTGGTGGGCACTATGTGGATGCCCTCTGATGCTGCCCTTTCGAGAGCGGCCCGGTTGGTTTCGGAAAGACGCTTCTCCGAATCGAGCAGGGTGCCGTCAAGGTCAAGAGCTATCAGTCTGATGTCACGCATTGTAGGTCGATGCCGCGGTGTTCCCGCCATGTCCCGTCCAGTTCGTGTGGAAGAACTGGCCTCTGGGCGAATCCAGTCTTTCGTACGTATGGGCGCCGAAATAGTCTCTCTGGGCCTGCAGGAGGTTTGCGGGAAGACGTTCGGTGGTATATCCGTCGAAGTAGCTGAGCGCCGAGGTCATCGCGGGAGCCGGCACGCCGTATTCGAGAGCTGTTGCGGCGACTTTACGCCACGCCGGTACGAGTTTTTCTATGGTTTCCTTGAAATACGGGTCGAGAAGCAGATTCTTCAGTTCGGGATCCCTGTCGTATGCTTCCTTGATCTTTCCGAGGAAGACGGAGCGGATGATGCAGCCGCCTCTCCACATGAGGGCGATTCCGCCGTAGTTGAGGTTCCAGCCATAATGCTCGGCGGCGGTGCGCATGAGGGTATAGCCCTGGGCATATGAAATGATCTTGGAGGCGAACAGTGCCTGACGGATGGATTCTATGAATTCTTTCCGGTCTCCCCTGAACTCGGGTATGGTCCTCTTGAACGTGTCCGCGGCGACTACCCTTTCCTCCTTCATTGCAGACAGGCAGCGGGCAAACACGGCCTCACCGATAAGGGTGAGCGGCACGCCCTCGTCGAGAGCAGCGATGCCAGTCCATTTGCCGGTCCCTTTCTGGCCCGCCGTGTCAAGGATGTTCTCCACGAGAGGGGAGCCGTCCGTGTCCTTGTATCCGAGGATATCGCGGGTTATCTCTATAAGGTAGGAGTCGAGCTCGGTCTTGTTCCATTCGGTGAATATCCCGTGCATCTCGTCAGCAGACAGCCCGAGAAGATCTCTCATGAGCTGGTATGCTTCGCATATAAGCTGCATGTCGCCGTACTCGATCCCGTTATGGACCATTTTCACGAAATGGCCTGCTCCATTCTCCCCGACCCAGTCACAGCAGGGGGATCCGTCCTCAACTTTTGCACAGATAGCCTGAAAGATCGGTTTTACATACGGCCATGCCGCCGGGGATCCGCCGGGCATCATGGAGGGGCCTTTGAGAGCTCCTTCCTCACCGCCTGAAACGCCTGTGCCTATATACAGCTTGCCTTTCGACTCGACATATGCTGTCCTGCGTATGGTGTCAGGGAAGTGGGAGTTGCCTCCGTCAACGATTATATCCCCGTCCTCAAGGAGCGGAAGGAGCTGTTCGATCATGCTGTCGACCGCCTCGCCCGCCTTGACCATCATGAACACTTTGCGCGGCTTTGCCAGGTTTGCAATCAGTTCTTCGAGACTGTGGCATCCGATTATGTTCTTGCCCTGAGCCCTTCCGCTGATGAAAGCGTCGACTTTCGATGTCGTACGGTTGAAGACTGCTACCGTGAATCCTTTGGATTCCATGTTCATTACCAGATTCTCGCCCATAACGGCGAGTCCTATGAGACCTATGTCAGCTTTTTTCATGATATTTCTCCTATCTCTGTACTCTTGCGTTTCCCTTGTATATGTCCCAGACCTGTTTTTCATCGACAGGTTCCGCGTAGTCGTTGAGGCTGGACGCGGCGAGGGCACCGCACGCCCATCCGAACTGAAGCCACTGTTCAGCCGGCCATCCGTTGAGGAAGGCGTAAAGCAGTCCGCCGGAGAAACCGTCCCCGCCGCCGATGCGGTCAAGGACCTGGATCGGCCTGGGCTCTTCCACGTACCATTCACCGCCGGTCCAGAGGATCGCGCCCCACAGGTGCTCATTGGCCGAAACGACCTGACGCAGTGTCGTCGCGTATGCGGTAGCCTGAGGATACCTGATCCTGACCTGCTCTATCATTGCCTTGAATCTTTCGATCTTGCTGCCAAGTTCGCGTCCGCCGGATTCCGGCCCCTGGAACCCGAGGCAAAGCTGGAAGTCCTCTTCGTTGCCTATCAGGATGTCGGCTATTGAGGCGATCTCATGGAACGCTTCAGCAAGCTCCTGTTCTCTTCCTTTCCAGAACGTTGCCCGGTAGTTCAGATCGAAGCTCACGAGAGTACCGTATCTCTTTGCGGCTTTTGCTATTTCGAGGCAGGCCTCCGTGGTGTCCCGGCTCATGGCTGCGATTAGGCCGGAGAGGTGAAGGATCCCGACGCCTTCCTCACCGAAGATCCGGTCAAGGTCGAAGTCGGAGGCCGACAGCGTACGGCCCACTTCGCCGGCTCTGTCGTTCCAGACCCTGGGTGCTCTCAGGCCGAAGCCGGAGTCCGCGATATTGAACTGATGACGGTACCCCCACGGCCCGCCCTGGGGAACGTCCAGTCCCTCGAACCTGATGTTTCTCGCTCTCAACTGGGCCTTTATGAAAGCTGCCATGGGGCTGCCTTCAACGAATTTCGTCAGTACGAGGCATTCCCTGCCGAGAGAGGAGGAGACGTTCAGCACGTTGCTCTCCGCCGAGGTCGCCTGAAGATAGAAAAGATTGCTGTTGTGGACGGCCATCCTGTCCTGAGGAGTGATGCGCAGGCCCATGCTGGTGGGTGATGCTATGGCGTATTTGAATTTTCTCTGTTCCATTTTATTTTTCTCCTTTCCAGATCAGACTCCCGAATATGCGGAGAATCCGCCGTCGATCGGGATGGTCACACCGGTTATGAAGCTTGCGGCTTCGTTGTTGAGCAGAAACAGTACCGTGCCGTAGAGTTCCTTGTCGCTGTCTCCGAACCTTCCCATGGGCGTGGCAGCCAGGATCTTTTCGGTGCGCTTGGTGGGCGTGCCGTCGGGATTGAACAGCAGGGCATAGTTCTGCTTGCCCACGAAGAATCCGGGGGCTATGGCGTTCACCCGGATTCCGACTTTGGAGAAGTGGACCGCCAGCCACTGTGTGAAGTTGCTGATGGCCGCCTTTGCACCGGAATATGCCGGGATCTTGGTAAGAGGCGTGTATGCGTTCATGGAGCTGATGTTCAGGATGTTGCATCCTTCTCTTCCGACCATCTGGCGGGCAAAGGCCTGAGTCGGGATGAGTGCTCCGAGAAAATTGAGATTGAAAACGAACTCGATGCCGGATTTGTCAAGATCGAAAAAGCTCTTGGTGTCCCCGTCGATGTCGCCCGGTTCAAAATATTCCTTGTCAGTGGTGGCACGGGGATTGTTCCCTCCCGCTCCGTTGAGAAGGATGTCGCAGGGACCGAAATCTGCCTGCACTTCATCGGCTACCGCATAGCATATGTCCTTGTCAAGCACGTTGCAGCTGTATGCCTTTGCGATGCCTCCCTCTTCTGTGATTCCGTCCGCTACTTTCTGCGCGGCCTCAAGGTTCAGATCGAGCAGCGCGACTTTGGCCCCGGCTCTTGCGAGGACTTTGGAAAACGTGGAGCAGAGAACTCCGCCCGCTCCTGTGACCACGGCTACTTTTCCGGTCAGGTCGGTGTTGATGACATTGCGTTCCATATAATTGTCTCCTGTTGATTGATATATTTGACATTTAGTATTTTAGTTAAATATATGTGAGGATTCTATTGTTTTGCTTGTTGCATACATTGCAAAAGTTGTTGTATAATATGGGTGAAAATGTCCGGAGGAAAAAACAGTGAAAAAAAGAATCACTTCAAAATTCAATTCGAGACAGTACATGTTGTCGGAGGACTTCGAGGTATTCTATTACTCCGACCTGCATTTCCACAGCATAAACCTTCACACTCACGATTACTATGAACTCTATTTCTTTGAAGAAGGATCAGTCGAGATGGAGATAGGGGGAGATTCCTATCCGCTCCGCCACGGCGATGTGATACTCATCCCGCCCGGGATACGGCACAGGGCGGTGCTTACCGACCCTGATGTGACCTACAGGAGATTCGTCTTCTGGCAGAGCAGGAATTTCGCGAAAGCCATGGAGGAGCAATCCCCTGATCTCGGATACATCATCGGGAAAGCGGAAACAGAGGAGAAATACGTTTATCACACCGATGCCCTGACGTTCAACTCGCTGAAGTCGAAGCTCTTTACGCTGCTGGACGAGCTCGGGGCCGACAGGTACGGCAAGCAGACACAGGTCAGCATATACATCCAGGATCTGCTCCTGACGCTGAACCGGCATATTTACGAACAGGACCGCAGCAGGAGCGTCAAGGAGAACCGGGGCAGATATGAGGAGATAACCGGATATATAGATCTTCACCTGGACGAGGAGCTTTCCCTTGACAGGCTGGCGCGGGAGTTTTTCCTCAGCAAGTACTATCTTGTCCATCTGTTCCAGGACAGCACCGGGCTCTCCGTGCACCAGTACATCATAAAGAAAAGGCTTGAGGCATGCTGCGATTCGATGCTCAACGGGGCTTCCGTGAGCGAAGCCTACAGACAGTGGGGGTTCGGGGACTATTCCGCGTTCTACAGGGCGTTCAGAAAAGAATACGGGATGCCTCCATCATCTTTCCTGGAACTGCACAGAAGGAAAAATGCGGGTTGTGGAAAACGTCAGCTGATGGTATAATCGGGACAGGAACACAGAAAGGAGGATCTGCGGATGGCAAAGTGCTACAACTGCGGGGCGGATATCCCGGAAGATGACAAGACTCTTCTGTGCGAAAAATGCAAGAAGATCATACTGCCGTTCGTGAAACTTACAGAAGCATCGACATCTTCTTCGGTAAGGCGTCTGATCTCGAATGAGAAGAACCTGAGAAGAATGGGAGTTACGGACGCAGGCATGGATTATCTTTTCTCGGTCTGTGAGAAAGCGGATCAGAGAAAATCACAGCAGAGGCTGGAGGTAAATCTTGCGGCTTCTGAAAGGAAACACGAACACAGAGCTGCGGAAAAGGCCGCGGAACCTCCGAAAACCAGAAAACAGATCCTGGCGGACATGGAGCTTCCGGAAGACGAGCCCATCCGGTACTGTAGAAAGAGATACGGAGGACTCATCACAGCCGCCGAAGTACTGCTGATCCTCGCGGCGCTGGGGTTGGCGGGCTGGTTCATATACCGCCTTGTGACTGCCGGGGAATGGGAGATACCGTCGATCTTAGGCGCGGCGGGATTCGGCCTCGGAGCCTATCTTGCGTCGGTCATGAGAAAGATACATCACGATCTGCATGAGCTCAAAAACAGATTCAGATAAAAGAAAAAGAAAAGGAGGAAGAGAAATGGAAATGAGATTTTTCCGCTGCGCGCACTGCGGACAGATCATCGCGATCGTCAAGGGAACGGGCGTCCCGGTCATTTGCTGCGGGGAGCCCATGAAGGAAATAATCCCGGGCACAACGGATGCGTCGGTCGAAAAGCATGTACCTGTTTATGAGGTGAGGGACAACAAGGTATACGTTACCGTCGGTGCGACCGAACACCCGATGACGGAACCTCACTACATCGAATGGATCTCGATCCAGACGAAATTCGGCAATCAGAGAAAGGTACTGAACCATACGGACGAGCCTAAGGCGGTGTTTGCCATATGCGAGGGAGATGAAGTCGTCGCGGTGTACGCGTACTGCAATCTCCACAGTCTCTGGAAAGCCTGAGGAACGGACACAGAAAACAGATCCCCGGATCCGCATCGGTCTGATGCGAACCCGGGGAATTTTCTATTTCTTTACCTGAGCTGTTATTCGATGACTACTGTCACGAAGTCATTTGCCGGAACGGTGACGGAAACCGCGCCGTCCGTAACGGCAAGTTCTTTTATTTCATCCTCGTTGCTTGTGGTGAGCGCCGCGCGCTGCGCATCTTTGATGGTAATGGTCGCCTTCTGGTCTGATCCGGTCACGTCGTAAAGACGCACGGTGGTGCCTTTTGCGTTTTCAGAGACTTTGACCGCAGAAACGATCACATTTCCGTCAACTTTCAGGACAGAGTCAGTGAGAGGAAGTTTTCCCCCGTGCCGTGTGGCTGAAGTATAAGGCATGGGATGATTGAACAGTGTCGAGATCTTTTTCATATCATCCAGAGGTGCCGCCATAATACCGACTTTAGCGAAACAGTTTCCTCTTTCGGGACAGATGTCCGGATCGAACGAAGAGCGGAGCAGGACTACTGATCCCCTGCCGCCATGACAGCGGTATGCGTATTTTGTGTCAGTGACGATTCCCAGGGAGTGTTTTCCGGTGCTTTCAATGCCGATGTAGCTGAGCGCAGGTACTTCGTGGGCCATATCCTCGTGGGTGATGATTCCGTAGGGAATATCATACTTGAATCTTCCGGTCCTTCCGTACGACACAGGCAGATCGAATCTCAGCTGGGGGATAAGGTCCTGATTGTCAGTTCCGTCGATCTTCCAGATTGCGTGAATATCATATTCGATGCAGCGTGACCCGGGGAGCAGGGAGGCCTTCACGTTGAAGGAGGAGCTTCCGTATTTTATCTCGAATCCTATGGAGGCCTTCGGACCGGACGGAGTCCAGGTCTTGATCCTGACCTGAGAAGCGGTGTCGCTGTGCAGGTTGATCTCCCTTGCGATGAATCCGGATTTCCATGCAGTCATACCGCAATTTGAGTTTTCGTATATCAGATTCAGATATCCTGAAGGTTCGCTGATGAGCATTTCGTCCGTTTCTTTGTCATAAAGCTCTGTTATCATGGCAGTTTTGGTGTCGAATGAAGCCCTGAGATACTCATTCTCAACAACCAGCGGCACATCCGTTGCAACGAACTCATTGCCCCTCTTGTACTCTTCGGCATATCTGTCAAGGTGATCCACGTCCTTGGGATCTGGTTTCAGTATGATGGTCGTATATCCGAGCGCGGGAACCTTCACCTTGACCAGGAAAGCTCTGTACATATGGCCCCAGAATATCCCACCGTATGTCGGAGGCTCCTGGCTGACGAATTCCAAGCGGTTCCCGTCAGGATCAAAGAAAGCGATATCCGAGGTGTCATAGTCGTAGTTCCACACGTAGACAAGCGTAAATTCCTCCCGGTCATACTGGGTCGTGTTGAAGATGTTCAGAGCCCTGACCGGGCCATTGCCTCTGTCACATACAGGGAAGCTCCATCTAAGCATCGGCTGCTGATTGAATCCTACCCCTGCTCCCACTGATCTGGTCATTCCGTCGTCAACGAACGGAATAGAAGAGGTGTCGATGGCATCCGAGATGTGGCGCATGGCAGTGCCGGCAAGTACATTTGTATAGGCCATCGTTTCCTGGAAGACTCCCAGTGCATGTTCCCTTGTCTCGAGCACGCCCGAGCCGGGAAGAATATCATGGAAGTGGTTGAAAAGGACGTTTCTCCAGGCCCTGTCAAGTTTGGACGGATTTCTAGGCGTTCCTGACAGCAGCGAATCTGCCGCGTCCAGTTTTTCAACATCGTTTAGCCTTGCCTCCCCCAGCCTGTTTGCCATCTTTATTCGAGACTGGGATGAATAGCATCCGGTAAAGAGATAGTTCAGTTCCTTGTGGACTTCAGGAATTTTCAGGCCTGAGTTTTCAATGATTTTGAAGAACTGGCGGAAGGTCCCAAACTCAATAGTCGGAGTGAGAGGCCATGATCTGTATTCCATGATCCTTTCTATGTCCATCATGGTCGGGCCGCCGCCGTGGTCGCCGACTCCGTAGACACACAGATATGTGTCCAGACCGGTCTCGGCACAGAACTCAGGGACGAATTCGAATTTCTCCGTTTTGACATCTCCCAGGTAGCAGACGAATTCACGGTACGTGAGGACTTTCTTGCCCGACGGAGAAACGTAATAGTATACCCTGGGATTTTCTTCAGATCCCCTCCAGTGATAAAGGTATTTCACTCCCGCATTTGCCAGAGCCTCCGGAACATTTATGTTGTGTCCGAAGGTATCCGGAACGAAGTCAAAGTCGAAGGATTCCTTTGGGATATCAAGCAGTTTGGAGAGATATTTCCTCGTTTGCAGTATATGGCGGGTCATGGATTCCCCGTCTATCATGTTCTTGTCGGGCTCTACCCACTCGGATGCCGTGACTTCCCAATTGCCTTTTTTTATCATTTCCCGTATTTCAGGGAGAAGTTCGGGGCAGAACTTTTCGGCAAGCTCGTATGTCGAAGCCTGTGACTGCCCGAAAGTGAAGCCGGGGTACTGCTTCATGAGCGTCAGCATCGTCCGGAAAGTGTCCACTACGATGCACGCAGTCTCGTTGTAGGACCACATCCAGTTCATGTCGATATGGGCGTGTCCCACGAAGAGTTCCTTCAGGCTCTTCGCGACCGGCGCCAGGTCTGACAGGAGGTTTTCTGTATCCAGCACCGCCTGTCTGGTGATGCAGCCGTTCTTTTCGAAGCCTGCCAGAAGATAATCCAGTCCGGCCTCTATCTGTCTGTCATATCTGTTTTCGCGGTGTTTTGAAATAGCATCCAGGTATGTTATTTCAGCGGCGATCCTGTTTGCCCACTCGCCGGTCTCCCTGAGCGTGTTGAGCCATCTGAGCTTTTCGATATACTTCATAAAAATTCCTTTCTGCCGCCCGGCGTAGCGGGCCGTTTCCGGGTGTTTTTCGGTGATCCCGTGACAGGATAATTCTAGCATACGCCGCAAACCGTGTCAACAAAAACGGGGCGGATCAGTGAGTGCTTCCTGACAGAAAAACCCCGCGGCACGGAAGCCGCAGGGTCATATGAAAAAGCGGATATTAATGCAACAGAACGGTGACGAAATCGTATGCTGGGACGCGGACGCGGACCTGCCCGTCTCTTATGACAAGAGAGGATATGACGTTCTCGTTGCTGTCGCACAGGAACGCCTCTGTGATGCCTGATGCCAGCGAGATCCCGGCCTCCTGTTCCAGGCCGCGGTCGTCGTAGAGACGCACGGCCGTGCCATTGCCATCCTCGGAATTCTTGACGCAGGATACCTTTACATCTCCCGTCACGGTCAGGGCGCGGCCGGAAAGGGGCAGGGTGCCCGTGTGCTTCGTGGCGCTGGTGTATGCCACGGGATGGTTGAAGAGCACAGATTCCTTCTTCATCTCTTCAAGAGGGGCGACCATGACGCCTACTTTCATCAGAAGATTGCCCCTGTCGCAGAACACATCGGGGTCGTAGGATGTGCGGACCAGATCCACGGAGCCCTCTCCGTTCCACAGCCTGTATCCGTATTTCGTGTCCGTCACGATGCCAACGGCGTTCCTGACACTGCCGCCTATGCCGATATAGCTGAGAGACGGCACGTCATGAGGCAGCTCGTCCCTGACAAGAGTGCCGTAGGGAATGTCATACCAGCCTTTGCGGTCTGTCTCATAGCTTACGGGCACGGCAAAGCTGAGCTGGGGAATGAATTTCCTGTCTTCCGTTTCCTCGGTCCAGTACGCGTGTATCGTGTACTCAAGGACGGATGAGCATTTTCTGAGGGACACGCAGCAGTTCAGGAATGTCTTTCCCTGCTCGATCACGAAGTCGATGAAGGCGTTGGGCCCGGACGTGTTCACCCTGGTTATACGGGTCTTTGCCTCCCTGTTCAGATTCGTGACCTTTGCTATCTGCCCGTTTACCCAGGACGTCATTCCGCGGGCATTCTCCTGGATCAGCCTGAAGAAGCAGGATGGTGTGTTTATGAGGACGCTGCCGGTCTCCTTGTCGAAAAGCTCCGTCAGTTCGGCGGTCATGCTGTCGAAAGTCGCCCGGATCTTCTCGTTTTCCAGGACTATCGGGCAGTCCATGGCGGGCTCGTTGTCGCCTCTCATATACATGCCGGCGTTGCGGCTGAGGTGTCCGGAATGCTCACGGGGCTTCATGTAGATGGTCGTATATCCGAAGGCGGGGATCTTCGCCCTCACCATATAGTTGCAGAAGTAGTGGTTCCAGAAACAGAGGTTTGAGTCGCTGAGCTTCTCTATACAGTATTCCAGCTCGTTTCCCTCGGGATCGAAGAAAGCGACATCGCCGGGATCATAACGGTAGTTCCATACCGCAAGTCTGACGAATTCGTCTCTGTCGTAGGCGGTGGTGTTGAACAGATGGAGGCCTCTTACCGGACCGTTGCCGGTGTCGGCGTTCGCGAAGTTCCAGCCGAGAGGCACAGACTGCCTGAAGCCGGCGCCGGCGCCTTCGGACGTGGATTCCGATTCATGGACGAAGGGGATGGGGGTGGTGTCGATCTCTGCCGATATCTTCCTCATGGAAGAGCTTGCATATATGTTGACATCCGCCAGGGTCTCCTGGAATTTCCCGAGGGCATGTTCTCTCGTCTCCAGTACGCCTGAGCCCGGCAGGATGTCATGGAAATGGGCAAACAGTATGTTTCTCCAGGCTCTGTCCAGACGGCAGGGTTCTCTTTTCGCTCCCGCAAGGATCGATGCGGCAGATGACAGCTGTTCCGCGTCGTTCATCCTTGCTTCACTGAACCGGTTGGACATCTTGATCCTTGCCTGCGAGGTGTAGCACCCCGTGAACAGGAAGTTCAGTTCGGACCTGACTTCGGGGATCTCGATGCCAGAGGTCTCGATCTCATGGAAGAACTGCCTATAGGTACCGAACTCCATGGTGGGAGTCAGAGGCCAGGTCATGTATTCCTCGATCCGCTCGATGTCCCGTCTCGTGGGACCGCCTCCGTGGTCTCCGACGCCGTATACGCAGATGTAGGTCTTCAGCCCCGTCTCACGGGCGAACTCCGGCACTATCTCGAATCTTTCCGTCGATATCTCTCCGGCATAACACACGTATTCCCGGTAAGTCAGGACCTTCTTCCCGGAGGGAGACACGTACCAGTATATCCTGGGATTGGTCTCGCCGCCCCGCCAGTGGTACATGTACTTCACGCCGGCATTGGCAAGTATCTCCGCCGCGTTTATATTGTGCCCGAAGGAATCGGGAACGAAATCAAGGTCGAGGGTTGACGGGTCGATCTCGAGCAGCTCCGAGAGATACTTTCTGGCCTGCAGGATCTGGCGGGTAAGAGACTCACCGTCCGGCATGTTCTTGTCCGGCTCGACCCATTCCGCTGCGGTGACTGTCCATCTGCCTTCGTGTATCCTTTTTTTGATCTCGTCCAGAAGCTCGGGGCAGTGCTTTTCCACGATCTCGTATGTGGACGCCTGGGACTGGCCGAAGGTGAAATGAGGATTTTCGTTCATTATGTCCAGCATGGTCCTGAAGGTGTCAACGGTCAGGGCGGCAGTCTCGTTGTAAGACCACTGCCAGTTCATGTCGATGTGGGCATGGCCGATGAACAGCTCCCTGTAGCTCTTGGCCACCGGGACCAGTTCCGAGAGCATCTCTTCGGAGTGCTGTACCGTGCGGTTCGTTATCACGCCGTCCTTTCCTATCTCCCCGATGATGAAGTCCATAGCCTTTTCGATGAGGCTGTCATACCTGTTCCCGGAGTTTTTTGAGATTGCGTCAAGGTACACCAGCTGGGACACGATCCGTTCGGACGCCTTGCTCTCATGGCGTCTCGAGTCAAGGGATCTCAGTTTTTCGAAATATGACATTGTGTTTCCCTCCGTTTCTGATGAGATTTTACCATTTCGTGGAGACCCTGTCGAGGGGTTTTCCAAAACTATTGTGCGGGGCAGGGATTTTTGGTATAATAATATATTAGGAAAGTGTCGGAAAAAACAGGGAGGCGTCAGAAATGGGGAAACCGGCGAGATTCTCGAGGAGCAAAAACATCAACAGCAAAAGATACAAGCGGGATCTGGCCAATTATCTTGACGGGCGGGCCCTGAAATGCGTCACCGAAAGGATCAACGGGATAGAGGAGGTCGTCGGTAAGGGCGGGGCCCTCATAAAGAAGGATGACGAGCTTCTGGTGTATTCCGACAGCGTGGTCCTCATGAGGACGAAGATAAACGACCTGTACGCCTGGGAGCTCATGTCCCTCGACGGAGTGGTCATTACCGCTCCGGATATAGAGCACGGCGGCGCTGAGCGCACCGTTATAGCATTCTACAGCTACTGGCGCAATCTGGAAAACTGACATTTATGGAAATACTGATAGACGGCAACTACGAGGGGAAACTGATCCGGGAGGTTCTGAAAAAGGAGCTCGGATTTTCAGTGAACCTCATAAAGAAACTGAAATTCTCGCCCGATGGCATCAAGGTGAACGGCAGCTGGGTGACGGTGAGATATGAGCTCAGAAAAGGCGATGTGCTGTTCCTCAATGTTGAGGACAAGCCGGAGGAGGTCAGCCCGTACATAATACCGGGCGATTTCGACGTGGAGGTTATTTACGAGGACGGATACGTCACTGCAGTGAACAAACCGCCGGACATGCCCACCCACCCGTCCCACGGGCACAGGCTCGATACCGTCGCCAACGCACTGGCCAGACGCTATGCGGACAGGCCGTATGTGTTCAGGCCAGTGAACCGGCTGGACCGGGATACCAGCGGGTGCGTGCTGACCGCCAACACCAAAGACGCCTCATACAAGATGTATTCGGCCATGGTCAGCGGGAAGATACGGAAAACATATCTGGCAGTAACGGACGGCGTCCCCGGCGTTTCACGGGGTGAGCTCCGGTCATACATGAGAAGGCATGAGGAAAGCATCATAGTCCGTGAAGAGTGCGGAGAGAACGATGAAGGCGCAAAACTCGCGCTGACGGAGTACGAAGTGCTGTCATCAGCGGGAGGACACGCCCTTATCCTGCTCAGGCCTCTTACCGGAAGGACCCACCAGCTGAGGGTACAGCTTGCGGGCATAGGATGCCCGATCCACGGTGACAGTCTTTACGGCAAAGCATCCGAATATATCGGGAGACACGCCCTGCACTCGTGGAAGACTGTTTTTCCCCATCCGTACACAGGCGAGAGCGTGGAGCTCTGCGCTCCACTGCCGGAAGATATGAAAAGGATAATCGATCTGTTCGAACTGGACACTGAAACATTATTATGAAAAGAAAAAGAAAACTGACAGACTATATCTCCACCCTTTCACTGATACTGCTGGCCCTGGCCGCATGCGCCGGGGTACTGCATGTTATTTTCATTTTCAACGCGGAGTTCGCAGACTGGTTCAATCAGAACGTGTCATGCCACGTGAGAAGTGCCCTGGCAACGGCTACGGGGTGGATACCGTTCTCGCTGGCAGAGCTGTTCGTGCTGGGACTCCCGGTGGTGGCAGCGCTTGCCGTGATCATCATACTTAAGATAATCGCGAAGCGAAAAACCGGATTTCTCAAGGCGGTCCTGGGGATCGTTTCCGCGGGAGCACTGATCTACACGATGTTCGTGCTCAGCGTGGCAGCGGGTTACAGAGGGACCGGACTTGACAGGAAACTGGGCCTCGAAAAGCGGGATGTCTCCACTCAGGAACTGGCCGACACCGCCTCACTTATAGCCGACAGGCTGAACGAGATATATGAAGAATACGGCGACATGGGGTATCTCAGCGGAGTAGGGACGGTAAGGCCTTATCCACACAGCGAGTGCGTCGAAAAACTCCGGACTTCATACGGCAGCCTGATGAAGCAGTATCCGTTCATTTCGGACGTGGAGGCGCCGGTCAAGATCCTGGTCTCATCGGATATCATGACTTACACACACATCTCAGGCGTATATACGTTCCTTACCGGAGAGGCGAACCTGAACACGAACTATCCGTATTTCGTCAACGTATATACCACGGCCCATGAAATGTCCCATCAGCGGGGAATCGAAAGGGAGGATGAAGCCAACTTCGTGGCTTTCCTGGTGTGTATCAATTCCGACGATCCGTATATACGGTATTCGGGTTATCTGAACATGTTCGAATACCTGGGAGACGCGCTGTACAAGAATTCAAGCGTTGAATACGGAAAGGTATATTCAAAACTCAACCCGGGAGCCAGAGCGGATCTCATAAGCTACACGAAATTTTTTGAAAGATACAGGAACAGCAAAGCAGCCGAAGTTACGGACACGGTCAACGACGTCTACCTGAAATCCCAGGGGACCAAAGGCTCGGTGAGCTACGGGCTCGTGGTGGATCTCTGCGTGGCGTATTACAGACAGCCTCAGAGCTGAGAAGGAAGAAAGGAGGGACCCGGCGTGAAGACGAAGCATGGATGCGGGAAAAGATTCATATCGGCGATCGCAGCTGCCGTAATGACGGCGCTGCTTGCGCTGCTGCCGGGCGGAGCCGCAGAGGGCGGTCCCTCAAGGAGGGTGCCGTCGATCTTTTACAACGACGAAGCCTGGTTCAAGGACGAAGTGCTTCCTTCCGTCATGAGGAACGGAGACTGCTATGTCCCCGCCGAATTCTTTTCAATGGTGAGCAATGTCACCTATTCAGTCCGGGACGATGACAATATCCTGATCTATTCAAGAAACGGAAGATACATCTCGATACTGTTTTCCGACGGTTCCGCTGTCGCCAACGGGGAGTATGCCGGCTACGTCGGGATTTTCAGGGACTCGGGAGTCTACTATGTGCGTGCCGAGGACGTGGCCGGGCCTCTGGGACTGCAGACAGAGTACTGCGCGGTTCCCGGGGATGCCTCAAGGAGCGTCATAAGGTTCAGCGACAGGGACACTTCATTTACGCTGGAAGAGCTGGTGAACAGCTACGCCGCTCCGCCGGCAGACCCGAGGGACCTGCTGGGCGAGGATCTGACATCCGCAGCCGTGGACGAGAAAAAGAAGATATGTTTCATCCTGGTCCCGTCCGAAGAGCAGATAAACGACTTCATGGTCCTGGAGATGCTTGACGATGCGGGCCTGAAATACACGGTATTTCTTGATGCGGGCGCCGCTCCGGAAGAGATACTGAAGGCCGCATACCAGGGTGATTACGGGATCTGGACGAAAGATACAGAATCAAAGGCGGTCGATGAGCTGACGGACGAATTTGCGGCATACACGGCATACAGGACGAGACTGCTGCTGGCGGATCCCGAGAAAGGCCAGGACCCGGAGCTGGTAAAGAACGGATACATATACATAACACCGGACCTGCACGTGACAGGCGGCGCCAATGCCGCAGAGATATACGGCAGGATCCTGGAGCTCACGAGAGAGAAAAACCATTGCATAATCAGGCTTGACGACTGCTGGAACAGCGAGCAGATAATACGCCTGATACAGAGACTGGACAAAGCGGAGTATTCGGTCGTGAATCTCCGCGGAAGATGATCGGCAGACGAAGAAAGGATAGTCACATGCAGGAAAAGAAGAGAATACTTGTGGTCGAGGACGAAAAGAACATCGCGGCCGTACTGGCGTACAACATCAGGAAAGAAGGATATGAATGCGAGATCGCATATGACGGCGAGACAGGTCTTGAGAAGGCTCTCGAAGGATCTTTCGATCTGGTGCTGCTGGATATAATGCTTCCGAAGATGAACGGGTTCGAGGTTTGTGAGAAGATCAGGTACAGGAGCGAGGTGCCGATCATCTTCGTCACGGCCCGTGAAGAGGAAAAAGACAGGATACTCGGGCTCGAGACCGGCGCCGACGACTATATCACGAAGCCCTTCTCATTCAAGGAACTCATGGCCAGGGTCAAGGCGAACATAAGAAGGTCCTCCGGCGAGATCGCAAAGGCGGTCGAAGTGGAGGAAGCTCCCATCTGCGTCGGCGATCTGGTGATCGACAAGACCAGGTTCTCCGTGAAAAAGAACGGAGAGGAAGTCGAGCTGTCCAGGAAGGATTACGATCTGATCCTCTTCCTTGCGGAAAACCTTGGAAAGGCATATTCCAGGGAAGACCTTCTGCAGAGGATATGGGGATACGACAACTATTACGGGGATATCCGCACGGTCGACGTGACCGTCAGCAGGATCAGAAAAAAGATAGAAGTGGATCCGGGTCAGCCCGAGTATCTGCTGACAAGACGCGGCATAGGATACTACCTGAACGACATACCGCCTGTCCGAGAGGAAAACTGAGATATGCTTAAGAGCCTGTATTTTAAAGTGGTTCTTATCCTGCTCATATTCGTGGTGGCGGTGATGTGCGCGGTGGGAGCAATACTGATGAACGGTGTCACCTCGTTCTTTGCCGACGGATTCGAAAAGGAGATGCAGAGCGGATTCTCGGAGGAGGGCGCCTTGCTTCCGGCTCTCAAAGAGGCGGCGCAGACGGACAATTATCCATACGAGATGAAATCCGTACTGGCGTCATTCGGATCCACACTGGGAATAGACCAGTACAGGAACTACTACATTCTTGACTCCTACGGGGAGGCAATAACCGGTTCGGATTCCTCGCTTGCGGAAAATCTGGCGGTAACGACCAATATCCTGAACGCAGTGTCCGGCACTGCGCAGAACAGGTCGTACAGCGGCACGGATTATGCCGACTGGGCGGTAAGGATTCCGGTGAAAAACGACGGATTCTGCATAGTGTATGTCAAGGATTCCCTCGAGGAAATGAGGAGCATGAACGGAATGCTGCTCTCCATCATCATCCAGGCGCTCATTATCGGGGTGCTGATCGCGGTAGTGCTTTCCTTCTTCCTTGCAAAATCCATTTCATCACCTCTGCAGAGCCTGACTCACGGAACACAGCTCGTCGCATCGGGCGAGTTCTCGGAGGAGATAGACGTCAAGTCCTCGGACGAGATCGGTATCCTGGCCGAGAACTTCAACGACATGAGACTCAAGCTTAAGAACACGCTCGAGGAGGTAGAGGGCGAGAGGGAAAAGCTCGATACGGTGCTGACATGCATGAACGACGGAGTCGTGGCTTTCACTTCCGAAGGAGAACTGCTGCACTGCAACGAAAGTGCAAGAACCATACTCGGAGACTCCGTAAACGGAGGACGCATCACTCCCGAAGAGTTTTTTGAAAAACTTGAGCTTCCTCTCACTGAGAGCAGGGGAAAGATCAGCCTGACGGAAAAGATCAGGGAAGAATCCAACGGCGGCTACGTTTTCCGTGACCGTATATGCGGAGACCGGGTATACGATGTCAGCTATGCGGTGACGCACGATTCGGATACCAGCTCTTCCATCGCAGGGTACGTGTTCATCATACATGACGTTACCGGAAGGTATGAGCTCGATGAGAGCAGGCGTGAGTTTGTGGCGAACGTGTCACATGAGCTGAAGACTCCTCTCACCTCGATCAAGGGCGCGACCGAGACCGTGGTCCGCGATCCGGAGATGGACGATGAGACAAGACAGTATTTCATGGATATGATACTGTCCGAGAGCGACAGGATGACCAGGATCGTGTCTGACCTGCTCGTACTGTCCAGACTGGACAACAAGAGGACGAAGTGGAACATAGAGACATTTGACTTCCGCCAATCCGTAAGACGGCTTGTCGATGTTATGAGGCCGGAATTCGAACAGCGCAGGCATGAGGTTTCATTCGGCGCTGAAAAAGACGTTCCTTCCATCACAGGAGACCGTCAGCGCCTTGAACAGGTCATAGTTAACGTGCTCTCTAACGCAATCAAATATACCCCGGAGGGCGGTCATATAGACATACAGGTGGGATCTACCAGATTCGATACTGTGGTGCTTCTGGTGTCGGACAACGGCATAGGGATACCCGAAGAGGATCTGAGCCACCTGTTCGAGAGATTCTACAGAGTTGAAAAATCAAGAAGCTCCGATGCGGGCGGCACGGGCCTCGGCCTGGCCATCGCGAAGGAGCTGGTGGAGGCTCACGGAGGAACCATAAGCATGAACAGCAAGGTGAACGTCGGGACCACGGTCAGGATAGAGCTTCCCATAGAATGCAAGATAAAATCAGAAGGGCAGAATCAGATATGACGGGTGAAAGACCCAAACTTGTCAAACATCTTCCGCTGATGCTGATAGCGCTGCTGTTCGCGGCGCTCATGCTGCTCACCGCAATCCTCATCGGGATGCTCAGCGGGGACCTGGAGAGATCTGTGGATCTGCCGAGAAGCGGCGGCAGCACAGGCGCTCTGTCGGAAGCCGGCCTTGCTGAAACAAGGATGTCAGTCCTTCCCGAGTTCATCGGAGTATCACTGCCTGACTCGAGGAGATGCATCATAGGAAACAGCAATACCGCGTATGCGTTCTATTCGGGACTCTGCGGTTATCTGTCCGACTATCTGTCTTCAGACAGAACGGAGGAGATCACCGCGGAGAAATGGGTGAGCTATGCCCTGGCAGACAACTCCGTCTTTCTCCGGTTCCACTGTGAATTGCCGGGCGCGACGGTAGGCAGCCTCGCAGGACTTGTTTCCGAAAGATCCGAAAGCCGCGAACCGGCAGGCGGGCTCATATACGAAATGATCCTCATACCGTCGACCGAGAATTCGGAGATGTCAAAGCTGGCTGTGAGGTCACTGGACGGGAAGTGTACGGAATATATACTGGACGAACAGTCGGAAAAGCTGACGCCGGAAGCAGTCTCGAGGATATCCGGAGCCTACTCGTTCCTTGACCAGACTTTCATTTTCGCCTGCGAGAAAAGCGGATATTCATACCTGTCCCCTACGGAGCCTGTGATCCTGGACCCGGTAGTAACGAGAAACATAATCATAACAGACAGCACCGCACAGTTCCTGATGCAGAAAACGGCGGACGTCACGAAGCTGATACAGGTGTTCTCCATGAACCCGGACAAGCTGCTGAGTTCCAGGTCGGACCAGTCCGTGCAGATGGCCTCTGACAGAAGCGGGGTGCTGAGGATCTACCCGTCAAGCATCGAGTTTCAGGCGGCGGATGACGCGGCGAACGACATTTCGAGCTTTGTCGGGAATGTCGAGAAAATCGGGATATCCGAATATGTGCGGGCCGTCTATTCGATCATATCCTCCATCAAGAACATGGGCACCATGTATACGGGGGGAGAGTGCGATATAAGGCTGGCAGGGATCAGTTCATCCGGAGAGCAGACGGAACTCGTTTTTGACTACTATATAGACAATTTAAGGATAACCGGTATCGGCCATGCGGTGACAGCAGTGTTCAGCAGGGCAAAGCTGGTGTCCTTCAAACTGCATACGATCTCCGCAAAAGGACTCGGCGCGTTCAGCGAGTCGTTTTCCGAATGGTGGTTTGATGACGTCACACTCCGGAATTTCAGGAACGTAAGGTCCGTGAGCCTTGTTTACAGGGGCAGCTTTGTCAAGGAATCCCTGTCAGCGGAATGGGCGGCCCTGGCCGAATAAGGGGGAAACATGGAACACAAGAGAGTTATACCGGTGCTTGTGGCGGTTCTTGTGGCCGCATGCATTGTGGTATCTGTGATAATCATTTCAAGGTATAACCAGACGAACTTCGTGCCCGTGGATTCCGTCAACTCCATAGTTTCTCTGCTGGAAAGCGACGGTATAACGGTCGACAGGGCGTCGGTGAACAGGGAGATCGTAAGAGGAACCGTGTACAGGTGCGAGTCCGCGGGTTACGGTTCAAAAGTGGCGGAGCTTCTTGACGTTGGAGCTGTCAAATCCACATATGTGACCCCCAGCGGTGAGGCGACCGTGCTGGAAAACGGAGGTATCATAGTTTTCGGCAACGATTTCTCGATCAAATACGCCAAAAACGGAAATGCCGGTGAAGGCGGGACCCGTTCCGTGTCCCCGTTCGAGGCCGGCATAGGCGAGTATTCAGAGGATTGGGCCGAGGCAGCCAAAGCAGCGAGGGAGTTCATGAACCGCGGAAGCAGTGAATTCAAATCCGTGGGCCGGATAGAGCTTGACACGGTGGTCCAGGGCGTGACAAAAAGCGGCCAGGATTTTTACGTGACGTGCACCAGGACCCTTGACGAAGTCGAGGTGACCGGAAACGAGATGCTCTGTGTGGTGAGGTCCGGAGAGGTCGTGGAAGCGGAAGGAACCTGGAATTTTCTGGTTCCGGGCAGCACCTACTCAGTGCGGATGATCGATGTTCCCAGCGTCCTGTTCAACGCGAGGGGAGACATCATTTCCGGCGCGGGCGAAGGAACCCCGGTGAAAATCGAGCGCATCACCAAGTGCTACACCCTGCTGTATGACAGCGAAAGCAGCGGATTCTTCCTGATACCGTGCTGGAAAATCGATACGGATGTGGCCGGCGAGTACGTTTATAACGGCATAAATGGTGAATTTTGCACAAAAAAATGATGGTCACACTCCCCCTTCTGTAATATATTGTGCCATCATTTATGAAAAATATGAAAATACTGTAAAATACCTATTTTATTTTAATTGTCAAACTGGTATAATCTTCCTTGCGCCAAAATGACGGCCGGGCGATCCGGCGGGGTTTTGACGTCGAAGAGCCTGTTAATGATATGAAAGGCAAAAACCTTCAGGTATGAAAAAAATCGTAATCAACGGCGGTCACAAACTGACCGGCGAAGTTGAGATCTCAGGATCTAAAAATGCGGCGCTGCCCATTATCTACGCCTGCGGGCTGGTAAAGGGGAAGTGCGTGCTCGAGAATATACCCGAGATCTCGGATATCACGTATTCCTTTGAGATACTCAAAGGGATCGGAGCCAAGATCAAAATGCTCGACCGGACGACATACGAGGTCGACTGTACCGATATACAGCCCTGCTGCTCGGATTATGACATGGTCAGAAAGATCCGCGGATCGTACTACCTTCTCGGCGCGGAATTCGGACGTTTCGGAAGATCCAAAGTCGGGATGCCCGGAGGATGCAACTTCGGAGTCAGACCGATCGACCAGCATATAAAGGGATTTGAAGCACTCGGCGGAAACGCAGTAACAGAGGGCGGATACGTCGAGATCACTTCCGAGAGCGGCGCAAAAGGCGCCAACATCTACTTCGACGTGACGAGTGTCGGCGCGACACTTAATATAATGATAGCAGCGGCAGTAGCGGACGGTGATACCGTGATCGAGAATGCCGCAAGGGAACCGCACATAGTAGACTGTGCGAACTTCCTGAACACCTGCGGCGCAAGGATCAGCGGCGCGGGCTCCGATGTGATCAAGATAAAGGGAGTCAAGGAACTTCACGGATGCACCTATGCGATAATCCCCGACATGATCGAGGCGGGATCTTTCCTCGTTGCCGCTGCGGCTACAAGAGGATGGGTCAGGGTAAACAACTGTATCCCGAAGCACCTTGAGTCCATAACTGCGAAGCTCGAGGAGATGGGAGCCCAGATCGAGGAATTCGACGATGCGGTCCAGATCTCATGCGAGGACGTGGAACTGAAGAAGACAAACGTCAAGACACTTCCTTATCCCGGTTTTCCGACCGACATGCACCCGCAGATGTCCGCTCTTCTGTGTACCGTTAACGGGACGAGCTATATAAACGAGGGCATATACGAGAACAGGTTCCGCTATGTTGAGGAACTCAAGAGGATGGGCGCCAAGATCAAGGTGGACGGCAGGATCGTCGTGATCGAAGGCGGCACGCAGCTGTCGGCCGCTCCCGTGGAAGCTACCGATCTCAGAGCCGGCATTGCGATCATGATAGCGGCGCTGGCAGCGAACGGACAGACGGAGATCTCCGAGATCAGCCGTATCGAAAGGGGATATGCAGATATCTGCGAAAAGATGCGTTCCCTCGGTGCGGACGTGAAGAAGGTCGATTTGCCCGATCCGGTAGATACCAGGATAGCGAACTGAACAGAATATGGGAAAAGGCGGAACTTCCGCCTTTTTTGGACGATATGGAAAAAGAAAAGACAAAGCTGAAACTGGATGACCGGCTTAAAAGCGCCGCGGGATTCATAAGACAGGGAGCTGTCGTTGCCGACGTTGGGACGGATCACGGATATCTTCCTATATTCCTCATAAAAGCCGGGCATATTCCTTTTGCCGTTGCAACCGACATTCGGGAAGGTCCGCTTGACAGGGCCAGAAGGAACGCGAGAAAATACGGAGCGGAAGACCGGATGAAATTTGAACTGTCAGACGGGCTGGAGTTCCTCGGCACGGGAGAGTATGCGGTCGACGACATCGTCATCTGCGGCATGGGAGGAGAGACCATAGCGTCGATCATCGCAGCATCGGGATATGCCATAAAAAAAGATGTCAGACTGATCCTTCAGCCCATGACAAAAGCCTGCGAGCTGAGAAAGTATCTGTATTCCAGCGGATTTGACATAGAGGAAGAAACACTGTCTGAGTCGGGCGGAAAAATCTACTCATGCATGCTGGTGCGGTATACAGGAAACCCGTATGATGCTTCTTTTGCCGAAAAAATGCTGGGGAAGCGGAATATCGAAAAAAAGGAAGCGCTGTTCGCAAGATATGCCGCTGCTGTCAGGAACAGACTCTTAAAGCAGGCCCGCGGCATGGAAAAGGGCGGGGGATCCGCTGCCGAACTGAGAGAGAATATACGAGAAATCGAGGATTTGATTGATGAACGTACTGGAATTTCACAATGAACTGACGAAGCTTTATCCCCGCGAACTTTCCTGTCCGTGGGACAACGACGGGATAATGGTATGCGGAGACCTCAGTGCCGAAGTGAAGAGGGTAGCAGTGTCTCTTGACGCATCTTTTGAGGCGGTCTGTCACGCGGCGGAGACCGGGGCGGATCTGCTTCTGACTCATCATCCGATGCTGTTCAGGGGAACGAAATCCGTTACTGATGAGAATCCGGGCGGACACAGGATAATCAAGTCACTCCGGAACGGATTGTCCGTGATATCACTCCACACCAGGCTCGACGCCGGGGACGGGGGAGTCAACGACTGCCTGGCTGAGGCTCTCGGACTGAAAGTCATCGGAAAATTCGGCGATGAAGAAGCTCCCGGACTGGGCAGGATCGCCCTTACGGAACCGGTCACGGGAAAAGAACTTGCGGAAAGGGTCAGAGACAGCCTGGGGAGCGGAGCCGTGCGTTTCACCGGAGATACCGGTAAGCGCATCAGTACAGTGGGTTTGTGCGGCGGAGACGGCAAGGATTTCCTTCAGGCTGCGGCAGCGGCGGGATGTGACGCATACATAACCGGCGACGCGGGATACAACGCAGCACAGGACATTTCCGAAGAGGGGCTGTGCGTTATAGAAGCCGGCCACTATCACTCAGAGGCACCGGTATGCAAAAGGCTGGCAGAGCTCGCAGAGAAATTGTGCGGAGCTGAAACGTATATATTCGATTCCTGCGCATATAGGATAATATGACAGTGCGTAGCTCAGCAACAGATAAATTTTTATGTTGAAATTCCATTTTTCTTGTGGTAAAATAACTGGGATGCTGCAGAAACATTTATTTTTCTTTATATACGATAATATCTGAAAGGATTTTCCGAAAATGAGCATAACAAACAGCAAGAAAAAAGCCGCGAGCCCGAAGGGCAAGACCATACTGATCGTTGCGTGCGTGGTATTGTTTGCCGCTGCGATGATCGGACTGGCGATTTACAATTCCTGTTCCAATGACGGGTCTGCTCTCAGATCCCAGACTGCGGTACAGTCCGAAAACTTCAAAGTCGACGGCGCTATGATGTCATATCTCTATTCCGTCAATTACCAGAATTTCTACCAGTACCTGAGCATGTTCGGGGTCGATACTTCCAAATCCCTCAAATCCCAGTCATGCCCTCTCACAACCAACGGTACATGGTTTGACTATATCATGGAATCCGCAAAGTCCGAGGCTACCGAGCTTCTCGCACTCTGTGAGCAAGCAAAGAAGAACGGTGTGGAGCTTGATGCGGAAGATCTGAAGACAGTTGACGACTATGCCGATCAGCTGAAAGAGATCGCATCCCAGTACGGGTATTCCGACCCCAACACATATCTGTACGCTCTGACAAAGAATCCGATCAAGGTGCAGGATGTGCAGAACGTCCTCAAACTGAGCGCACTTGCCACGAAATATACCGAAAAGTTCAACTCCGAGATAGACCTGTCTGACGAAAGGATCAACAGTTATTACGAGGAGAACAAGGAATCCTTTGACGGTGTGGATTATTACACCTGGACTGTAAAGGCGGAGGATTTCGAGATAGAAGAAGGCGAGGAAACGACAGGAGCACAGCTTGCACAGGAACTGGCTGACACTCTCAGCAAAGCGGAAAGTGTTGAAGCGTTCGTGGAGCTGATCCGCGCACAGGTGGAGAAGGATGTAGTCGCGGAAGAGGACGAAACAGAGGAGGCTCTTGCTGAAAGACGTCAGGAAAAGGTCGACGCGGCGTTCAAGGAGCATGTACTCAAGTCCAGTCTGCCCGAGCTTGTGGCAACGTGGGCATTCAGCGACGAGGCGAAAGCCGGCGAGACATTCGTTGAAACGACAGATGAACAGGATGCCTTCACTGTCTATATGCTTGCAAGGGAAGTATACAGACTTGAAGACAAGGCAAGGAACGTGAGACATATCCTGTTCTCTAGCGACAAATATGAAGATGATGCAAAGGCACAGGAAGTCCTTGCAGAGTTCCTGGCGGACAAGACTGAAGAAAAGTTCACGGAGCTCTGTGCCCAGTATTCGGACGATACCGGTTCCAATACCACAGGCGGCCTGTATGAGGACGTGTGCCCCGGCGACATGGTGACCGAATTCAACGACTGGCTGTTCGATCCTGAGAGGGTCGAAGGGGATACCGCTGTAGTCAAGGCTGAAAGCACGGGCTGGCATATCGTGTGGTACATCGGAGAGAGCGAAGACTCCGAATGGGAAATAGACGCGAAGAGCGCGATCCGTTCGGCCGACTACCAGGAAATGGTTGCTGAATACAGCGACGCTGTAAAGGTCAATCAGGGAGTAATCAACCTCATAGACGCATAACGAATAATCATAAAGGCAGGCAGGGGAGTTTCTCCCCTGTTTTTGCGTGTGCGAAAGTTGACACTTATCAGGCAAACTGGTATACTGTTTCCTGCAGAAAAAAGCCATTGGAGATGCGGATGATTTTTCAAAAATTGCTTTTGCCGGACAGGATGTTCGGCAGTTACAGGGAAGTGACGCCGGAACTGTTATGCGGTCTTGGAATACGTTATATCTTTTCTGACATAGACAATACGCTGGCGACATATGATGACCCGGTGCCTCCGCCTGACACGGAGAAATGGCTCGGTGACATGAGAGACAGCGGGATCAGCGTCATATTTGTTTCAAACAACGGGCGCGAAAGAGTGGAGAGATTCGCGCAGGCTGCCGAACTTCCGTACTACTGGAAGGCGGCAAAACCGGTGACCAGGGTCCTGAAAAAGGCAATGAAGGACGCCGGAGCCCAACCGGAAGAGTCGCTTTTGTTCGGGGATCAGCTCCTGACGGACGCGGCGGCGGGAAGACGGTGCGGGATGAGGGTATTCATTGTTCCGCCGATCAAAGACAAGACATCTCTCTTTTTCAGATTCAAGAGACGGATAGAGAGACCATATATAAAAAAATACAAGGAAATCAACAGAGAACAGGAGATATAGGCTATGGGAAAAATGGAAGACAGGTATGCAAAGCTCAGGGAAGAAATGAGAAGGATCGGGGTGGATGCGATATATGTGAATTCACCCGAGAACCACCAGTACGTGACTGATTTTGAAAATCCCGACGGATGGGTATTCATTACGCTTGACGAGGCGTGGATGTATGCGGATCCGAGGTATATCGAAGCTGCGAGAGCGGAGGCTACAAAGCTGTGCAGAGTGTGCCTGCCTGGAGAGCCGACCATAGCTTCAGTCGCAAGGGAAAAGGGCATAAAGGCGATCGGGTATGAAGATCAGAAGATAACATGTGCGGATTTTGAAAGATTCAGGAAATCTTTTGACGGTGCGGAGATAAGCTTCGTTCCTCTCGGAAACCTGCTGACTTCTCTCAGGGAATTCAAGACTGATGACGAAGTCGCATCCATCGTTGCTGCCCAGAGGATAGCAGAAGGCGCATTTGCTCATATATGCAAGGTACTGACCCACGATATGACAGAGATCGAGGTCGCGGCGGAACTCGAGTATTACATGAAAAGACATGGCAGCCAGAAGCCGTCGTTCGACACGATCTGCGTTTCCGGCACCGCGTCGTCACGCCCTCACGGAGTTCCAAGGAACGTGAAACTTGAAAAAGGGTTTCTGACCATGGATTTCGGAGCGATGGTGAACGGTTACCACTCCGACATGACAAGGACAGTCGTTGTCGGGAAAGCGGACGAGGCCATGAAGAAGCTTTACAATACAGTTCTCCGCGCGCAGCTGGAAGCTGAAAAGGCGGTAGCAGAAGGCATGAAGAACTTCGAAGTCGACAAGATTGCGAGAGACATCATTTACTCCGCCGGATACGAAGGGAAATTCGGGCACGGTCTGGGTCACGGCGTGGGGCTGGAGATTCACGAGGAGCCAAGGCTCTCACCGAAGACCGGGGACGCGACCCTGAAGGCCGGGCAGATAGTGACCGTCGAACCGGGCATATATCTCGAAGGACTTTACGGATGCCGCATAGAGGATATGATGCTGGTGACGAAGAACGGGGCAGAGCTCCTCACGGACTGCCCGAAAGAACTTATAGAACTGTGACAAAAAACGGGTCAGCCACCGTATGGTGCTGACCCGCAATCACTGGTCTTCACTGCTTTTTCCTGTTTTTTGATCTTTTCTTGATGCACCCGGCAAGGGCAGCGCCTATCACAGTGCCGAAAGCGGAATTCTCCGGGATGATGAAGTTCATGTCGAACATCCGGTTCAGGGTGTCGAACACATTTTTGGCCTGGGAGACTATGGACAGGTTGCCCGTAAGGACGACATCCTTTATCTGGTAGTTCCGTGCGGCAAAGATAGAGATCATTCCGATCGTCTCGAACACCATGTTGATGATGCCGAGAGCTATGTCTTCCCTCGTTGCCAGATCGCTTATGCTTCCGAAATTGGATGCGGTCATCACATCGGAAAAGCCGGGAAGTATGTCCGCCTTGGTGATGTCGCTGATCTTCAGGTCCACATTGTTGAGATTCCCGTTCTGCGCGAGCTCCGAAATGTGATCGACATTGTCCATCGCGAGCATCTTTTTGGACAGTCCCACAAGAGTGCCTCCCCCGACGCCCGTACCGCCCAGGTACACCGGCGCCTGGCCTGCTTCTGCATATACGAGGGCTGTTCCTGTACCGCAGCTGGTGACAAGGGCCCGTTCCAGGCCTGAGAGATAAAGCCCTCCGAGCCCTATGGAATTGAATTCTTCGACATGTTCGCATTCAAGGCCGTATATGGGTTTTGAAACGTAGGAACTGCCGGCGCCCGTGACCATTACGCGGTTGATGTCGGAAAGGTCCAGACCGTTCTGATCCATGAATTTCCCGAAAGCACCGTATACGGACGTGATGGGATCCGTCGCCCTGACCAGAAGTGGCGTCATAAGCGGATTTGTCTTGTCTGCGGTGTCGAACCCGACTATCTTGGTGGTGCTGCCGCCTATATCTATACCGATTATAATACTGTCCATAAGAATTCCTCCGGCAGCCGTCATCCTGACGGCCTCTCTGATGAGGATTATATAATAACTCAGGAAAAAAATCAACGAAAGAGACATCTATGCTTACGTATAAAGACTCTGCAGCGGCATCTGAAGAGCTGCTGGCCAAAAAGCTGTTCGTTTTTGACATGGACGGGACCATTTATCTGGGCAGCAGACCGTTTCGGAGCGCCGTCAGGTTCATAAACGAACTGAGGGACGACGGAAGAAAAGTCATATTCTTCACGAACAATGCCTCCCATTCTCCGGAATTCTATCTGGAGAAACTTGAGAAACTGGGTTTCTCGCCATCAAGAGAGGAACTGTGCACATCCGGTGACGTGACGTGTGCGTTTCTGAATCTCCACCGCCGCGGCAGGAGCGTTTATCTGGTGGGGACCCCGGAGCTTTATGACCATTTCCGCGGATACGGGATCCCTCTGGCGTGTGACAGGGACGGGAACTGGAACGGCACGAAACCCGACATAGTCATAACGAGTTTCGATACGACTCTGACTTACGCCAAGCTGGAGAGAGCCTGTACCTTCATCCGGAACGGAGCGGAATATCTGAGCACCCATCCGGATTTCAACTGTCCCACCGAGGCGGGACCGGTGCCTGACAGCGGCGCGATCGCGGCGTTCGTGGAAGCTTCAACGGGGAAGAAGCCCCTGTATTTCGGCAAGCCTTCTTCAATGGTGGTGGACATGATCTCCGAGATATCCGGAACGGAGAAACAGGATATGGTAGTGTTCGGCGACAGGATGTATACGGACATAGCTCTCGGAAAAAGGAACGGGATACTCTCAGTACTGGTGCTGACAGGCGAGACCACCCTGCCGGATGTCGAGGCGGCAGCGGAAGCCGACAGACCTGACATACTGCTCGAATCCCTCGGTAACGCCGGAGAGCTGATGTGGGGGAAACGCATGTAGGATTTGCTCAATATAACAAAAAACTACATTCGTAATTGTGCAATTGCCCAAATATGCCCGGCTCTGTTGAATAACGGAAAAATTGGTGATATAATTATCGTTGAACTTTTGTTGGAACACATTGAGAAATAAGGCTCGAAAGCCGGTTAATGCTATCAAGTTTCAGATCTGCCCTGGAGGAAATTCGTATGAAAAAAGTGGTTTCCCTTGTCCTGGTTGCTATCATGCTGTCAGCTCTGCTTGCAGGATGCACCACGCTGGTCGGCGATGACAAAGGCGCTATAATCGATATGTACATAACTACTGAGGTGTATAACTTCGATCCTCAGGTGAGCATCACAGACACTGCGATGCTTAAAGTGTTCAGTCTCTGCTACGAGGGGCTCACGCGGCTCGACAAAAACGGAAAGTGGCAGAACGCTCTCATGAAGAACTATGTCATAGACAAGGATACGGATGAAGAGTTTTCCATCCTGATCTACCTGAAGAACTCCTACTGGACCGACGGAAGAACCGTTCAGGCGCCTGACTTTGCCTATTCCTGGAAGAGACTTCTCGATGCCAATATAAAGAATGAGGCGGCTTCTCTTCTATACGATCTGAAAAACGCCATGGCCATCAAACTCGGGGATGCGAGCATAGATGACCTCGGGGTTGCCGCGGTCGACACATACACGCTGAAAGTCACGTTCGAGAAAAAGGTGGATCTTGACAAGTTTTTTGAGAACTGCTCATCAGTTGCCCTTTCTCCGCTGCGTGAGGACGTGATCTCCAGATACGGAGATGAACTGTGGGCAAAGAAGGGCACGTATATCATCACGAACGGCCCCTTCACTCCAAAATCAATCGATTATCCCAACCTTCTCAGACTTGAAAGATCGCCATACTATTATCTGGACAGGAATAAGAACGAGAACCTTGATAAATACGTAATCCCATACAGGCTTCTCACAGACTACTTCAGGGGGAATCTGAACACCCAGCTCGATGCGTTCAACGAAGGCAGCATCTTCTATCTGGGTGAGATCCCGCTTGACAAGAGAGCTGAGCTGAAGGGCGACGCGGTGGTTTCAGACATGATGGCAACGCATACGTACGTCATCAATACCAAAAACGAACTTCTGTCAGATCCCAAAGTCAGGGAAGCGCTTTCACTGGCAATAGACCGTGAAGCAGTGGCAGAGATACTCACCTTCGCAAAACCGGCTACCGGATATATCCCGACAAAAGTGTTCAATACATCAAGAGGCACGTCATTCAGGGAAGCCAACGGTGATATCCTTGAGACCACCCAGGATCTTTCCAGAGCGAAATCGCTCCTGTCACAGGCAGGGGTGAGCGGCGGGAGCTTCACGCTGACAGTCAGAAACACCGAGGCCGATGTTGCGGTCGCCGAATATGTGGCCGGAGAGTGGAAGAAGCTCGGTTTCGACGTGACGCTCAACAAGGTCAGGGCAGGCAGAAACCAGACGGAAACAGATCTGACCGACGATACGTTCGAGTTGATCTACGATTCCGGTGACTTTGATGTCATCGCCATCGATATGACCATGCTGTCCCCTGATCCATTCTCCGCACTTTCCCAGTTTGCCGTCAAATACTCGGGCAACGGAGTCGATATGTACTCTGAGAACTATGATCTTTATCCGCATATCTCGGGTTATTCAAGTGAGGAATATGACGCTCTGATAGAGGCGGCGTACAATGCTGCTGACAAGGAAGAAAGAGCTGAGAAACTGGGCGAAGCCGAGAAACTGCTGCTCACGGATTTTCCTGTCATCCCCATAGTATTCCTGCAGGATGCGTACCTTATCAGCAACGAGCTTTCCGGTATCTCCGAAGACTACTACGGAGTTAAGAACTTCAACCGCGTGCAGCTCAAGGACTATATGACTTACAAAGCTGCTACAGAGGAAGCGAAATAACGGAAAAAGACGAATAGCGAAACAACGGGAAGTTCACGCTTCCCGTTTTCATAACGAAAGGCATCACATGACGGAAAAACTCACTACCGCGAACGAGATTAAAGTGTTCATTCTGTACCTGCTTGAAAAGATCGGCTATCCGCTGACTTTCAACGAGCTGGCTTCGATCGTGATACAGGATGATTTTGTCGATTATTTCGATTTCGCCACATATTTTCACGAACTGCTGGAAACAGGACAGATCATAAGAAACGAGCCGGCAGAAGACGGCGGGGCCGGGGAGACGTTCGAGCTTTCAGAGACCGGGAAGATGGTGTCCCGCGGTATGTCGTCGGACGTGCTTTCCAGGCAGGCCAAGGAAAAGAGTTATATCAGCGCCCAGAGACATCTGTCCCTTGAAAAGCGAGACGCATCGATGAGCAATGAAATAGAAAGCGTCGGCGCTGATAAATACATATTTCATTGTCAGATCACGGACAAGGACGGGCTGGTTTTCAAGCTTTCGCTGAGAGCCGATTCGTACGAGCAGGTACAGAAGATGAGGAAAGCCTTCGAAGACAGGCCCGATGTCATCAGCAGGGGCCTGATATCACTCACGACAGGAGATGTCGAATACCTCATAACAAAGAGATAGGGCAGCGAGGGCTGTCCTGTTTTTTTGCAGTATTTGATTGTCCCGGGGAAGCAAATAATTATGAATAATCTGCGGAAATACTTGTGTCAGTAGACATTTTCGTGTCAAAAATGCATAAACGGGGCGTGAAATACAAAGAAAATTTGGATAAAGCTATTGACAGGTGGAGATTTCATGATATAATGGGCGTAATCAGAAGTATCTTTATTTATTCTTGGGGTTCTTTTGGAGCAGAATTTAGCGATAATCATCTCTTCCGTAAAAGATGGAGACGAAGCTGCATTCGTCCAGCTGGCGGAGACCTACAACGCGCTTATCAAGGCGTCCGTGTCGAGATTCCGGCCATCGTTTGAAAAGATCAGCGAAGGAATGACTGATCAGGAGGATATCGAACAGATCGCCAGGATGGCCTTGTACAAGGCAGCGGTCAGATACCGCGGCGGGTCAGGTGAGGAATATGACGGAGTCACGTTCGGGCTTTTCGCTAAGATCTGCATAAACAATTCCCTGATTTCGGTCCTGAGGGAACAGAAGAACCGCTACGCTAGGGTCCGGAAGAGAAGCGACCTGTTCAGCGGTGCCCTGGGAGCTGAAGAAGAGATACCGGATGATTTTACTCAAAGAGTTGATTCAGCACTTTCAAGATACGAAAAACAGGTTCTTGAATGTTTCATTTCCGGGAAATCCGTACGTGAAACCGCCGATTTTCTTGACAAGACCCCGAAATCGGTAAGCAATGCCTTGTACAGACTGAAAGCCAAGTTGAAAGGACTTTTTACAAATTAAATACGGTTTAACTTCCTGTGGATTGTCCGCCCGGGGATTTAAATAAAGCCCAGTGCTTAGCTCAGCAGCGTTGATTTCAAGGTAACTGAAGGATTGCGTAGGGCAATTTCAAATATTAAAAGTGAGGAATGACAAATGTTCGAGGACAAGACCTTAGTGTGCAAAGAATGCGGAAAAGAATTCGTATTCACAGCAGGTGAGCAGCAGTTCTATGCTGAAAAGGGATTCCAGAATGAACCCCAGAGATGCAAGGAGTGCCGTGACAAGAGAAAGAATGCAAACCGTGAGCAGAGAGAAATGTTCACAGCAGTTTGCGCAAACTGCGGCAAGGAAGCTAAAGTTCCTTTCCAGCCCAGAGATGACAGGCCGGTATATTGCAGCGAGTGCTTTGCTGCAATGAAAGAGCAGCAGTAATTTACGGTTACCAGCATCTTGCGCTTTATACAGCGTAGCAAAGTTCGCCGTAACAAGAGACTGTGGGAATGGAGCTGTTCCATTTCCCACAGCCTTTTTGCTTGCGGGAGAAAAGGATATTATCATGGTTAGAAAATACGCAGCGGCAATAATCGCAGCAGCGCTCATCATGACTGTGTTTTCCGTCATGGTTTCCTGCGATCACCGCGTTGATCCGGAGGAAACGGCGGAGAGCGGTACCGCCGAAACGCTCGAGTCGGTAAGGGAGCGCATTAAATACATAATCCACGGCGCAGGGAAACTGGCGGGTCACAATCTCTACGGCGAGAGCAAGTATTTCACGTGTTCGAACTCAATGGAAGGATTCAGGCAGTGCCTTGATGCAGGATGCGAATTTGTGGAGACCGATTTCAGTTTTACGTCTGACGGCGAGCTGGTCTGCATACACGACTGGTATCCCTCGTACTCCGACGACATAGAATTTGAAGGAGATGTCCTTTCTCTCGACTCATTTCTCAATACCAGGATATTCAGACAGTACACACCTGTCTCTCTGGACATGCTTGCGGAGATCCTTGTGAACAACAGGGGACTGTATATTATAACGGACATCAAGGATGACAACATCGCAGGCCTGAAATACATAGCCGAAAAGTACCCGGATCTGCGGAACAGATTCATAGCCCAGATATATTCCGAGTCGGAATACGGGCCCGTCAGGGAACTCGGGTTCGAATACATAATATATACGCTTTACAGACTGGACTGGAACTCGAAGGTCGATACCGAAAGCCACTGCAGGTTCGCTTCGGAGAACCCGCTCGCGGGAATAACGTTCTCGTATGAACTCTGTGACGTCCCTGGATTTCTGGACGGAATGAAGGAGGCAGGCGTGCCGCTTCTTATTCATACTGTCAACGACAGGGAAGAACAGAACAGATACTTCGAAATGGGGATACAGGGGATATACACCGACGAGGTGATCAAATAGCGGAGCCGGCAGCTTCTCCCGCGAACCAGCTTAACAAAAACTATGTACAAACGCCTCTTGAAGTGATATAATACAAAATGAGTTATTATGAGGGTTTCACAAAACATGCCGGATACGGGGCACTGAATGGAAAACAGAAAGCCAACTTGGAAAGCAGATAACAAAAGGGACGGCGGCAGACGCCCCGATAACGTGATAATCGGAAGAAACGCGGTGAACGAGCTGATCAGGGCCGCCGTACCGATAGAAAAGATATACGTGTCGGGAAAAGAAGGTTCGGTCAGAACAGTCGTGTCGCTGGCTAAAGAAAACGGTATCACGCTGATACAGTCAAAAACGGAAACTCTCGACAGGCTTGCCGGGTCGACCGGCCACCAGGGGGTCGTAGCGGTCTGCGGCGAGAAGGAGTACTCATCGGTGGATGACATTATCGGATCTGCCAGAGAAAAAAACGAACTGCCCCTCATAGTGATTTGCGACGGAGTCGAAGATCCGCACAATCTTGGGGCAATCATCAGAAGCGCCGAATGCTGCGGGGCACATGGAGTGATAATACCGGAAAGAAGATCCTGCGGACTCACGGCGACCGTATCCAAGGCTTCGGCCGGCGCGCTTGCCCACATGAAGATCGCGAAAGTCGTGAACATAGGGCAGACGGTCGAGAAACTCAAGGAGTCCGGCATATGGACGTTCGCTGCTGAGGCGGGCGGCACGGATTACTATGAACTTGATTGGAGCGTTCCGTGCGCCATCGTAATGGGCGGAGAGGACAGCGGCGTGAGCAGGCTGGTCAGAGAGCGGTGTGATTTCACAGCTTCGATACCCATGTACGGCAAGGTAAATTCCCTCAACGTCTCAACTGCAGCGGCCGTGCTGCTCAGCCATGCCGCCCGTATGCAGAGAACACCGAAAAAATAGATTTCCGAGATTTACCGCAAACCCAGAGATGAATATAATGACACTTTAAGAACAAAAAGAGGATGATTGCATGACGAATCAGCCGGAAGAACCCAGGACCGGGAAAATGGATCCCACGGACATCAATATAGAAGACGATTCGCCGGCCTTCAATGAAGAACCGGATTTCAGCGCTCTTCTTCGGAACAGCTTGATGGACGTTACGGAAAAGAAAAGTCCTGGAAAAAGTGAAGATATACAGGAGCAGAAAGAAGAGCCGGAGAAACAGGACTCTTCTGTTTCTGCGTCCCCCGAAACCAATAAATACAGCGAATTCGTCAAAGAGTATGTGCTGGACGAGGGCGATATACAGTCGGATGAAACCGCTGACCTGCCTGAGGAAAGGGAGGATGCCGTTGAGGCGCCTGCAGAGGAACCGGAGCCTGACGGACAGGCAGACGGACAGTTCAATACGGAATTCTACGATGATTCCGAAGACGGGCAGTATGCTGACGAATATCCGGATGCATACCCGGACGAGTATTCCGACGGATACTATGAGGAAGACGCATCTCAGGAACAGTATGATCCGCATATAGACGATCTTGAACTTCCGCTCGATTATCTTGAAGCATTCGCTGAAGACGATAAAAAGAAAAAGAAACCCGGCCTGTTCAGCAGGATCAAAGAGTCATTCAAATCAAAGAAGAAACGCGGCAATGAGAACCAGCTCGAGTTCGATCTGCCTGATGAGGACCAGGAATCAGAAGGATACGAAGACGGATACGTGCCTGAAGATCTGCCGGAAGAGGAGATCTACAGCCCGGAAGATAATCAGGTATACGATCAGGAAGTGAATCCCGACGCGGTAGAGGATATTTCAGAACAGCCGGAGGAGCCTGCCGAAGAAGAGCAAGAGCTGCAGGATGAATATCCCGGAGAGTATACGGATGAGGTCATGGAATCTGATATTTCCGGATATGAGGACGAGGCGGATTCAGAAGAGCAGCTCACTGAAGAACCTTTACAGGAAGTGACTGAGGATCTGACAGACGAGGCACCAGAGGGTCAGCAGACATTTGCCGATGATTTCGTGTCGGAAGAGCTGCCCGAAGAGATTGAAGGCGCCGGAGAGGAAGAGAATGCTGAGGATCTCGGGGAGCTCGATCAGATCGATCCTGCGGACAAGGACCTGATGGTCGCATTCGGACTTGACGGCAGCGAGGACAAGAGCCGCGCCGAGACCAAAGCGGAAAGAAAAGAATCAAGAAAAGCCGGCAGAAAATCGAAGGGCTTCAAGCTTGACAGACCGGAGTTTATTGACAAATCCCAGATTAAGGATCTGAGGGAACAGTACAAGAAAAAAGCGACCGGCCTGCTCATAAGGCTGTGCCTGTGCGTGATCATAGCTGTCGGTCTGATGATATACGAAAACATACCGGCGATCTCCGGACTGTTCACGGGAACCCCGCAGCAGCTAGGCGGATCGTTCAATCCGGTCCTGTATCCCGTGGTGCACGCGATGATAAGCCTGCAGCTGATGCTGCTTTGCTGCCTCTGCGCCTATGAGGAAATACTTAAGGGGTTCAAGAACCTCTTCAAAGGAACTCCCAGACCCGAATCCGTGACCGCAGTCCTTACGGTAATAGCCATCATATATTCGATAGTAGAGCCCAGCGTCGTAAAGGCTGGAGAGGCTCCGACGATGTTCAACTTCGTGGTGGCCATTGCAGTGGTCCTGACGCTCATCTATTCCACATACAACAACAAGCGTGAGATGATGAACTTCCGTGTGGTAGCCAGCAAAAAGGCCAAGCACATAGTGAGGAAGCTGGGCGAGGACGAGTCTCTGGGTGAGCTTACGGTGTACGAGGATTCCAGTGAGACCGGCGACGTGATGAAGATAGAGAAGACGGATTTCATAGACGGATTCTACGCAAGGCTTGACAAGCCTGACGCGCCTACAGGCTCATTCATCACATTCGTTATGAGCATCTCTGTGGCGCTGGCGGTGGTCGTAGGCATATTCTCCGCATTCAAGGGAGATACCGCGGCCCAGGTATGCCGCAACATATTCATAAGCGTCCTGGCATTCACTCCCATTTCGCTGTTCGTGGCATTCTCGTATCCGTTCTTCAGAGCCAACAGATCGGCGAAGAAATACAACAGCACCATTATCGGAGAGAATTCCCTTGAAGAGTATTCGAACGCTTCGATAATAAGCTTCGACGACAAGAACGTATTTCCTTCATATTCGGTAAAAGTCCAGAACATCCGCATATACAACAACGCAAGGATAGACAGGGTCCTGTACTACGCGGCATCAGTTTTCGCGTATGCAGGCGGTCCTCTCCAGGATGTGTTCGAACTGGCCACGAAAGATATGGGCAACTCACAGGATGTGAAGATCTTCGAGGCGGACAGAGGATATCTCGCGACACGGGTCGACGGGGTGAACATCATCTTCGGCAACGATGAGACTCTGCTTGACAGAGGGTTTGATATTCCTACAAGCGCTTCTGATGACGACGTTGACTTCTCGGACGAGCTTTCCGTGATGTACATGTTCAGGGAAAGCAAGCTCGTGGCAAAAATGTACATCAAGTATGTGATGGATCCGGACATAGACCTGATCCTGAAACAGCTTTCAGGCGACGGGCTGAGGGTCTGCGTGCGTACGTTTGACCCCAATATAGACGAAGAAATGATCTGGAAGAAGCTCAACAACAAGCATATGCCTTTGCAGATCATGAGATACGCGGATGCCGACGAGGTGGAAAACTTCGAGGAAAAGGCCGACAGCGGACTTGTTACCAACGGATCCCCGAAATTCCTGCTTCAGGTCATCTCGTTCTGCGGCAGGGTGCTCCAGGCCAGAAAGACGAACGTCGCTCTGTGCACTCTGTCGATCCTGATAGCCATTGCGATAATGGTACTCATGCTGCTGACGGGAGCCCTCAACGGAATGAACTCGCTCCTGATAGCGCTGTATCATCTGGTCTGGCTGATTCCGATATACATTTCCGCCAGAATACATGTAAAATAAGAAAAACCAAGGAGTTACGGGAGGATAGACATATTCTCCCGTATTTTTTCGAGATGAGAGAAGATATAAGAAGTTTTGTCGGCAGCGTGCAGAAGCCGGGAAGGTACACCGGAGGGGAAACAGGCAGTGTATACAAGGACCCTGAAAAGGTGAAAATGAGAGTAGCGTTCTGTTTTCCGGACCTGTATGAGATAGGTATGTCCAATCTCGGCATGAGGATACTGTGCGACTGCTTCAACAACGTGGAAGGAGTCTGGTGCGAGAGAGTATACGCTCCGTGGATCGACATGGAAGCGGAGATGAGAAAGCGCGGGATTCCCCTGTTTACTCATGAGAGCGGAGATTCCGTGGGAATATTCGACGTAGTCGCTTTCACCATGCAGTATGAGCTGTGCTATTCCACCGTGCTGAATATGATGGATCTGGCCGGCATACCGCTCAGAAGGGAATCCCGAGGCGAAAATGGTCCGGTCATCCTGGCGGGAGGACCGTGCTCGTACAACCCAGAGCCGATGGCTGAATTCGTGGATGTGTTTTCCATAGGGGAAGGCGAGGAGGCCCTGCCGGAGTTTGCAGAACTCTACCTTGAGATGAAGGAGTCCGGTACGTATACAAAAAAGGATTTTCTATACAGGGTGGCGACAGAACTGAAGGGTTTTTACGTTCCATCGCTCTATACTGTATCATACAATGAAGACAACACTGTCAAATCCATAGAGACACGGGATGACAAGGTCCCGAAAACGGTAGTGAAGAGGGTAGTCGAGGATTTCGACAAGTGCTACGTTCCCATGAACCCCGTTATGCCGAACATCGAGACCGTTCACGACAGGGTCACTGTCGAGGTCTTCAGGGGATGTACCAGAGGATGCAGATTCTGCCAGGCGGGAATGGTGTGCAGGCCGGTCCGGGAAAAGAGTGCCGAGACCCTCGACTGCATCGCGAGGACTCTTGTTGACAGGACAGGATACGACGAGATCTCCCTTTCATCGCTTTCCATCAGCGACTATACGAAAATAAGCGAACTGACCGACAGGCTCCTCAGCTGGACCAATGACAAGATGGTGAACCTGTCTCTGCCTTCAATGAGAGCAGACAGCTTCACGAAAGAACTCATGGACAAGATCTCGACGGTCAGATCCAGCACCCTCACATTTGCCCCGGAGGCGGGCACTCCCAGGCTCCGGGACGTGATTAACAAGAACATTACCGAGGAGGAGATACTCCGGGCAGCCGGTGTGGCCTACGCCGCCGGGAAAAACCAGGTCAAACTGTATTTCATGAATGGCCTTCCGGGAGAAACGTATGAGGACATCGCGGGGATCGCGGACCTGGCGAAACATGTGGTAGACGAGTATTACAGGACTCCGGGCAGAAACAAGGCCCGTCAGCCTCAGGTGACGCTTTCCGTTGCGTGCTTCATTCCCAAACCACATACGCCGTTCCAGTGGGAAAGGCAGAATACGATTGAGGAACTGAAGGAGAAACAGGAATTCCTCTCCTCGAAGATAACGGACCGGAAGATACGGTATAACTACCATGACGCTATGGTGTCCAGGCTGGAAGCGGTATTTGCAAGGGGAGACAGAAAGCTCGGGGATGCCATTGAGGAGGCCCAGAAACGCGGAATGCGCTTTGATGCATGGGAAGAAACTTTCGACTATGACAAATGGATGGAAGTCTTCAGCGATCTAGGGATAGACCCTGATTTCTATGCAAACAGGGACATCCCCAGCGACGAGATCCTCCCCTGGGACATGATCTCCTGCGGGGTCAGCAAGGAATTTCTCAAATCAGAGCGGGAAAAGGCACATAAAGCCATCGCAACTCCGTCATGCAGGGAAAAGTGCTCCGGGTGCGGGGTGAACAGGCTTGTCGACAGGAAATACTGCAGATGGTGTCCGGGACATCCCGAAAGCTACGACAGCGCAGGGAAGATCACATCAGATACTACAAATGTAGAAACAGATTCTTCCGGGAATCAGCTTAATCAGGGCATGCAGATGGCGAACCTGGTCGCCCGGCATATAAGGATAAGGTTCAGAAAATTCGGACCTATGCTGTACATATCTCACCTGGATCTTGCAAAAACAGTGATGCGTTCAATCAACAGGTCCGGTCTGCCGGTGTACTATTCAGAAGGATTTAATCCCAAGCCCAAGCTAGTATTCGGTCCCCCGCTGTCTGTCGGATGCGGGGGAGAGAATGAAATCCTTGATATCCGGCTTATGGAGGATGTTTCCGATGAGGAGATCACCGCGAGACTGGATCCGGTCATGCCGGCAGGGATCGAGATAGTTTCCGTATATGAGCAGGATTGCAAGCTCAAGGACATAAAGTGGGCGGACAACAGGATAGAATTCCTTGGCACATCCGCCGGTCCTGAAGAGCTGGAAGCGATAGATTCCATGTTCAGTTCTCCGTTCGTTATGATGAAACGCACGAAGAGCGGAGAAAAAGAAACGGATATTTCTCCTATGGTCCTGCGTATCAGTTCGGCCACGGAGGAAGGTTCCCTGACGGTGAACGTAACAACGTCTGTTGACAGCGAGAAATATCTCAACCCTGAATATGTCATCCGTGCCATAAAGGAACGGGTCGGTGCTATCTGCGAAGATGCTGCATACATAGTGACGAGATCCGAGTTCTACCTTGCTGACGGCAAGACCCCGTTCAGGTGAGTTTCGTTGACTTTACGTCGTTAATATGATAGAATTTGCGCGATATTCCATAAGGAGGTTGTATTCTTGAAGAGCAGTACAGGGAAAAGATCGTTTCTGCAGAGCGCCCTTGTTTTGACTATTTCAACGTTTTTCGTCAAGATTGCAGGCCTTCTGTTTACGATAGTTATACAGCGCTCGCTGCTCGACAGCGGCATGGGCGTGTTTTACAGCGCCTATAATATTTACAATCTGTTTGCCGTTCTCGCATCAGCTGGTCTCCCGGTAGCAGTGTCCAGGATGATCTCGGAGACGCTCGTCAAGGAGAACCATGACGAGGCGCAGAAGATATACAAGGTGTCTGCCAGACTGTTCCTCGGAATAGGAGCCGTCGTGGCGGGCGTCATGCTCATTTTCGGCGACGCTCTTGCCGAATTGATCGGGAATCCAGATGCCGGACTGTCGATAAGAGTCCTTGCGGTAACAGCGTTCTGCGCGTTCATTATGTCTGCGCTCAGAGGTTATTTCCAGGGTCACAACTACATGAGGCCGACCGCGGTTTCCCAGGTGATCGAAGCTTTCGTGAAACTGGGGCTCGGAGTCGCAGCCGCCGTACTTATAATGAAAGCGGGCGGAAGCGACAAACTCGGTTCCGCGGGAGCGATAATCGGCGTGTCCGCGGGAGCCGTCATAGCAGTCGTTTATCTGTTTATAAAGAAACGCGGGCATGACAAAGCTACTCCCTTTACAGGGATGGAAACAAGATCCACGCCCGCGATCATAAAGGAACTGTTCCGGATAGCTATCCCGGTCTCTCTCGGCGCATCCGTCATGAGTGTCGTGAACGTGATAGACGACTATCTCATAATGAACATACTGCAGGGTGGCGCGGGGATATTCGGCGCGAAGATCGGAGGCCTCGGATATCTGTACGAATATGCGAAATCCCTCAACGGGGTGTTCGGGAACGCAAAGAAGATATTCAACCTGCCTTCAGCATTCATCGTTCCGTTCACGGTGAGCATACTGCCGGTTCTTACCGCAGCCTATGTTGCGAAAAACAGGAATGAGATTAACAAGAACCTGACCAACTGTTTCAAGTATTCCATGATCATCGCCCTGCCGTCCGGTGTGGGAATGATCATACTTGCGAAACCCATATACAATCTGCTATATAAGACCACAGATGCGGATCTGGGTGCCGTAATGATGGCTATCTTCGGTATCGCGGTCATCCTATATGCCATTGTGTCGATCTCCGGCTCCATCCTTCAGGCGTTCGGCAAGGTGAACAGACCGCTTATAAGCCTTGTGGTGGGCGGAGTGGTCAAATGCGTGCTGACAGCGGTGCTTGTCAGCATCCCCGAGATAAACATCAAAGGTGCCCCGATCGCCACATGCGTGTGTTATACGGTCATGATCGTCATGAACATGATCTTCCTGAGAAAGTACATAAGGGAGTCAGTCAAGAGTATCCTGAAGAGCGTTTCGAAAACACTTCTTGCGGCCGTTGTCATGGGCGGAGCAACATACGGCGTTCTTACTCTGCTTTCGTCCCTCTTTGACATCTACTCGTCAAAGAAAATGGCCGTAATCAGCATGATCATAATGCTGATAGTGGCTGTGGGAGTTTACTTCGTGGTGGTGTTCCTGCTGAAAGTCATTACTCCCGCGGAGATCAAGGAGACCCTTGGAGGCCGCAGGAAACACAAAGCGGATAAGGGAAGCGAAAGCGGCAGTGATCAGGACGGTATAGAAACAGTGGAAGAGACAGCCGGTGCCATAGAGACCGCTGTCAGCAATGATGAGAAAGGTGAGGAGAAATGAGACAGAGGAAAGACATTCCGGCTGAACTGAAATGGGATTTCACACATCTGTTTGCCGACCGCGAAGCCTGGGAAAAGGAATGCAGTGAGTGTGAGAAAATGATCGAAACGCTTCCGACGCTAAAAGGGACTCTGGGCGTTTCCTCAAAGTCGCTTTATGAAGCATACGAGAAGCTGTATGAGATCGACGAGAAGTTTTCCAAGGTTGCCGACTACGCCTTCTTTGCCAGAGTCATAGACGGCGGCGACACAGCGGCTCTTGAAATGACAGACAGAGTGCGTAATGTCGGTGTAAAATTCGGCATGAACACTTCGTTCATGGAGCCGGAACTCATGGCGATCCCGGAAGAGCGACTCGCAGAATTCCTCAGGGACGAAAAACTGTCAGCAAAATACGGGCACATAATCGAAGACGCAACGAGGCTCCGGGATCATGTGCTGGATGAGAAGAGCGAGTCGATCATTGCCCGGTTCAGAAAGATAACTGATACCGCCAATGACATATTCAAAACTTTTACAAATGTAGAATTGAAATTCCCGCCGGTCAAGGATGAGAACGGAGAGGACAGAGAGCTGACAGCAGGAACATTCGGTTCTTTCAGGGAATCCAGGGACAAGAATGTACGCGACAGCGCGTTCAAGGCAATGTTCGGGACCTACGGCAAATATACGAACACGTTTGCCGCGATATACGGGAACTCAGTAAAAAAGGACAACCTTATGGCTGCCCTCAGGGGATTCGGGTCGGCCAGAGCGGCATCTCTGGCCAGATCAAACGTTCCGGAAACAGTATATGATTCGCTCATAAAGGCGGTCAGGGGCGCTATCCCCAGCATGGACAAGTATCTTGAACTGAGAAGAAAAGTCATGGGACTGGACAAGATCGATGTTTACGATCTTTACACTCCGATGGTGCCGGATGTAGACTATCCGATGACATACGAAAACGCAAAGGAACTGGTCCTCGGAGCGACTGCCCCGCTGGGGAAAGACTATACGGAAGTGATCAGAAGAGCCTTTGATGAAAACTGGGTAGACGTATACGAGACTCCCGGCAAGGAATCAGGGGCATTTTCGGCGGGTGTATATGGAGTGCATCCTTTTGTCAAGCTCAATTTCGCTTCGACTCTGGACGATGCCTTCACACTTGCCCACGAGCTCGGACATTCCATGCATTCATATCTGTCGTCGAAGACGCAGGACTACGCTAACCACAACTACAGCCTGCTTGTTGCCGAAGTGGCGTCCACATGCAATGAGGTCCTGCTGACGAAGTATCTGCTTTCGACCGAGAAAGATCCTGCCAGAAAAGCATATATACTCAACCACTTTCTCGAGGGCTTCAGGACCACGATATTCCGCCAGACTCTGTTCGCTGAATTTGAGTATCAGGCACATAAGATGGAGCAGGAGGGAACACCCCTTACTTCACAGGCCCTGTGCGATCTGTACGGGGATCTTGAAAAGACGTATTACAGAAACGCTGAGTTCAGGGAAGAGATCCGGTATGAATGGTCGTATATTCCTCATTTTTACAGGCCGTTCTATGTATACCAGTACGCCACAGGATTCTCTTCTGCGGTCGCCATCGCGACGCACATCCTGGAAACAGGGGACGCTTCCGACTACCTCAGATTCCTTTCAACGGGCGGATCCGACTATCCGATCAACGAACTGAAGATCGCAGGCGTGGATCTGACGACACCGGCTGTCGTGGAGAACGCCATGAAGGTGTTTGATGAAACAATTGACGAGCTGGCGGGGCTTCTTCTGAAATGAGGGTGCTTCTGACAGCGTTCGATCCCTTCGGAGGGGAAACGCTGAATCCTGCGGAGGAAGCGCTGAAACTTGTCCAGGCACCTGATGGCGTGATGCTCTACAAGGCTGTGATCAGCACAGAGTATCACAGATCCGAAGATGAGATCCTAGGGCTTATATCCGAGATCAGTCCGGATACTGTGATCTGTCTTGGCCAGGCGGGAGGCAGAAGATCCGTCACGCCTGAAAGGATAGCCGTGAATATCGATGATGCGACAAAACCTGACAATGCCGGAGAGATCCGCAGGGGGACCCGGATATGTGAAAACGGTCCTGCGGCATATTTCTCGACATTGCCGGTGGAAACGATCTGCATGGCTCTGAATGATGAGGGAATAGAATCGTCGGTTTCGAACAGCGCGGGCACGTTCGTTTGCAATCATCTTATGTATACGGTGCTCAGGATTGCGGACACAGACAGGCCGGGCATGAGAGCGGGGTTCATCCATGTTCCGTACATGCCGGAGCAGCTTGAGGGAAAGTCTCCGGGGACTCCGTCGATGGAGCTCGGGAAGATAGTACGGGGAATAGAGATAGCTTTAAAGATCTGCGCACATTGACGTTCTCCCACCACCTACGCAGCGAAGCTGCTAAGAGGAGGGGGATTCCCGACTCAACGACTACAGCCACCTTTTAAGGGGTGGTCTTATGAAATCTCCTCAGGCGTATAGGTTCGGCTGCGTCCCAGCCTACCGG
>JAEEGL010755091.1_pt1 | contig 71170 bp, 58 predicted proteins | sample 9134231 | NCBI WGS metagenome assembly JAEEGL01 (sample SAMN16246548, study PRJNA631951) | gut metagenome | biome: gut microbiome; feature: rumen; material: fiber-attached | host: Bos | place: Iran: Karaj | collected 2018-10
CAAGTCTTGCCTCCGTATAACGGTAAGCAGCCGGCGGGTCACCGTCGATGGAACCGAAGTTGCCGTGCCCGTCTACAAGGGGATGGCGCAAGGAGAAGTCCTGCGCAAGTCTTACGAGCGCGTCGTAAACAGATGCGTCACCGTGAGGGTGGAATCTACCGAGAACGTCACCGATCGTGGTAGCACACTTACGGAAAGGCTTATCAGGGGTGAAACCCTGTGTAAACATCGAGTAAAGAATCCTTCTTTGAACAGGCTTAAGACCGTCTCTGATATCGGGAAGAGCTCGATCGGAGATTACCGACATCGCGTAGTCAATGAAGGACTTCTTCATCTCCTGCTCAAGGTCAACGGGAACAATAGTTGTCTGTTCTGAGCGGAATACCTCATCCATCTCAGCTTCCTGCTGCTTACGCAGTTCCTTGGACTTATCTGTATCTGCCATTTTTCCTCCACATGGGCACGAAGCAAAAGCCCCGCCACCGGTTAGAATTCATACCAAATAATTATAACATACATTATAACTATAATATATATAATTATTATAATATATAGGGGGAAACTTACAGGGGTTTCTTTGAGGGCTTTCCGGCCTGCCTGGGGTATGCCTTGGGAGTAGCCTTGCTCTTCCTTACCACAACGATAGCCCTGTTCATGTCTGTACCCGGAAGAAGGAATTTATCAACCTTTTCCATCTTTCCTCCGAGGATCTGCAGTGCCTTGGCGGAAGCCTTCTGCTCCTCGTCAACATTACCTTTCATTGCAAGAAAAGCTCCGCCCTCCTTTACGAAAGGAAGACAGTACTCGCACAGGACCGGCAGATTCGCCACGGCACGCGCGCAGGAAACATCAAACTTTTCGCGCAGGGAAGCGTCGTGACCTGCGTCCTCGGCTCTTCCGTGCACCGTTTTAACGTCGGTTAAGGACAGCGCGGCAGCAACCTCATCGAGGAAGTTCAGGCGCTTTTGGAGCGAATCGAGAAGCGTGAGGCGGATCTTGGGAAGTGCGATCTTCAGCACGATGCCGGGAAAGCCCGCACCCGTACCCACGTCAATGATGCTGATATCCTCCCTGCCGGCTTTCTTTTGCTCGGCAAGAATGAACGGCACAAGCGTAAGAGAGTCAATGAAGTGTCTTACCGCGATGCCCTCATCGTCGGTTATATTCGTAAGGTTCATGACCTCGTTGGTCTTAACGAGCATCTGCGCATATGTAACGAGTGCATCAAGCTGCGCGCCGCTCAGCGAAAGCCCAGCGTCTTTAGCGTAATCACCGACAAGATTTCTGATCACTTCACTCATTGGGGCCTCCCTTCAAGGTCTCAAGATAGACCAGAAGAACAGATATATCCGCAGGCGACACGCCCGATATCCTCGATGCCTGTCCGATGCTTTCAGGCTTCATCTGGTCAAGCTTCTGCCTCGCCTCGAGTCTTAAGCCCGTGATGGATGAGTAATCCGTATCCTGCGGCAGTTTCTTTTTCTCAAGCTTATTGAATTTATTAATCTTCTCTTCCTCGAGCTTTAAATAGCCCTCGTACTTTATATCGGTCTCGACAGCGCGAGTAACATCACGCGGCAGTACAGGCCTGTCCTTATCTATCGGAGCTAACGCATCATAAGTGATGTCAGGTCTCTTGATAAGATCTGCAAGCGATACTCCCGAAGAAGGAGTTACAGAGCCTTTCTGCTCGAGGATCTTTGCAAGCTCAGGCGTAGGACCTGTATATGTGCCGGCAAGCCTCTCCCGCTCTTCTTTCACGGACTCGTATTTCTTCTCAAACGCAGCATATCTGTCGTCGCTTATAAGCCCCGCCTCGCGTCCTATGGGTGTCAGCCTTAAGTCAGCGTTATCGTAGCGCAGGAACAGCCTGTATTCCGCGCGGGAAGTCATCATGCGGTATGGCTCGTTAGTACCCTTGGTAACAAGGTCATCCACCAGAACTCCGATGTAGCCCTTGGAGCGGTCGATGATTATCTCCTCTTTGCCCTGAACATATCTGCCTGCGTTAATACCTGCAACTATGCCCTGCCCCGCAGCCTCCTCGTATCCCGAGGAACCGTTGATCTGCCCGGCGGTAAAAAGACCGCTCACGATCTTCGACTCGAGCGACAGCTTAAGTGTTGTAGGTTCGATGAGGTCGTACTCGATAGCATAAGCACTTCTTTGAATTACGGCATTCTCAAGTCCGGGGAGCGAGTGCACCATCTTAACCTGCACTTCCTCAGGAAGGCTCGTGGAGAAGCCCTGCAAATACATCTCGCGTGTATTCTCACCCATAGGTTCTATGAAGATCTGATGGCGCGTCTTGTCCTTGAACTTCATGAATTTATCTTCGATCGAGGGGCAGTATCTCGGACCCGTTCCCTTGATAACGCCGCTGTAAAGCGGAGACCTGTCCATGTTCGCAAATATTACCTCGCGTGTCTCGGGCGTAGTCCAGACAGAATAACAAGGCGTCTGCTCATCAGGAACCGTTCTTCCTTCCATCTCGTGTGCGAAAGAGAAGGGCGGAACATCATGCTCTCCCTCCTGCACTTCCATCGAAGAAAAATCAATACTCGAGGAGTTAACACGCACGGGGGTTCCCGTCTTAAATCTTAAAAGAGGGATTCCGTATTCACTTAATGACTTCGACAGACCGACCGATCTCGGAAGCCCGTCGGGGCCGGACTCAACTATAACCTCGCCTCTTATGGTCCTCGATTCCATATATGTTCCGGAGCAGATGACAACCGCTTTGGATGTGTATACCGCTCCGCTTTCTGTCATTACGCCGCACGCTTTCAGGTGTCCGTCACTGTCCTTGGACGCAAGAAGCTTCGTGACATGAGCCTGACGAAGATCGAGATTCTTCGTGTCCTCGAGAAGCTCCTTCATGTGAACGGAATACTTGCTCCTGTCCATCTGCGCACGGGGGGAATGGACCGCGGGACCTTTGGTGCGGTTGAGCATGCGCATCTGAATAAGACAGTCGTCGGCAACCTTGCCTATGACGCCGCCTAACGCATCCACCTCTCTTACTATCTGTCCCTTGGCGGTGCCGCCGATACTCGGATTACAGGGAAGGTTTGCAAGCGAATCAAGATGCAGGGTAAACAGTATGGTCTTAAGCCCCATGACCGCACACGCGTGCGCAGCCTCACAACCGGCGTGACCTGCGCCAACAACAACGGCATCGTATTCGCCGGCAAGATATGCGTGTTCCTGTGCCAAAGCCTCTTTGATATCCATCTTACTTACCTATACAGAACTTCTCGAAAATAGTCTGTGCGAGCTCTTCCGATACCTCGCGTCCCGTTATCTCGCCGGTGTCACACAAAGCGGCTCTTACTACCTGAGAGCATACATCAACACCCAGATCCTGATTAATTATATCGAGTGCCTGATCAAGCTTTAAAGAAGCGCTGTTAAGCAAAGCCGCGTGTCTGCCGCTTAGTACAGTTATATCGCCGGCGTTGATGCCGCCTGCCTTCTCGTAAGCTTCCTTAACGATGCCGCCGATAACGCCGGTGTTGATATTGTCCTTAACCGATATCTCCTCCGGAGCCTTAATGCCGAGCATATCAAGTAACGTGATGATAGCCTCTTTATCAGGGTTGGTGCCCTTGTCGCTTTTCGAGAAGAGGACGCGGACCTTGCCGGAATCAAGTCCCGAGAGTGTGTCCTTTACTTCCTCAATCCCCGCCTCAGGCGCGATAAGGTAGAGCACGAGATCGGCTTCGTTCGCAGCAAGACCTGCAAGCTTAACGCCCATGGCCTCGATCTCATCATCAGTCTGTCTTATTCCCGCGGTATCGATAAAGGTCACGGGGATGCCTTCGATCTGCGTATTAAACTCGAGCGTGTCCCTCGTGGTTCCTGGGGTATCCGTAACGATGGCGCGCGAGAAACCTGCGAGGAAATTAAGAAGCGTACTCTTGCCGCTGTTCGGAAGACCTAATATGGCGATCTTCATGCGCTCGGTAAGCATCCTTCCTCTTGCAAAGCTTCTTGCGAGCATATCGATATCACTCTTAGCCGAAGCTATCTTTTGCTTTATAAGATCCGTATTCTCGGGAGTATCGTCATGCTCGGGAAACTCGATCATCATCTCGATGGAAGAGAGCGCACTGTAAAGCGTTTCCTCCACCGTGCTGATCTTCTCCTTAAGCGCACCCATTAGCTGCGTGTTTGCCGCATCAAGCGCACGCGATGAGTCAGCCGAGATAATATTCATTACAGCCTCGGCCTTCGTAAGATCCATCTTACCGTTGATAAACGCGGTCTTGGTGAACTCACCGGGAGCCGCAGGTCTGACACCGAGTTCGTATAAAACGCGCAAAATCTCCTGCCTGACGGCCTGACCGCCATGACAGGAGATCTCGATCATATCATCACCTGTATATGAATGAGGAGCCTCAAAGACAGTTACTACGACTTCGTCGATAGTCTTCTGTGTCTTGGGATCTGTGAACCTTGCGTAAGCCGACTCGTATCCTTTCAGGGATGAAAGAGACACGTCAGTCCTTTCACCGGTCGTGCGAAGTATCTTTACAGCCTTGGAGACTATCTCGGATACGCCTTCGCCCGATGCCCTGATTACCGCAATGCCGGATGTGCCGGCAGGTGTCGACAAGGCACAGAAAGGCTCCATATTGTAAAAGCCTTAAGCCTGCTCGGAAACAGGAGTTACGATAACTCTTCTGTTGGGCTCTTCACCCTCACTGTGAGTTGTAACGCCTTCAACACCCTGAAGATAAGAATGAACCATTCTTCTCTCAGCGGGGTTCATTGCCTCCATTGCAACATCTCTGCCGTAACGAAGAGCCTTGTTGGCAGCACGGTCAGCAAGACCTTCGATAATCTGCTCTCTGTGCTTTCTGTAACCGCCTACATCGAGGTGAACGTGAACTCTCTCCTCGCTGTGCTTGTTTGCAATGAGATTTGTCATGTATGAGATAGCCTCGAGAGTCTCACCGTGACGGCCGATAGCTGCACCGCAGTCACCGCCCGAAACAGAGATATAGATAGCATCATCCTCTCTGTAGGAATCCATATTACCGTGAATGCCGATACCTGAAAGAACCTCAGCTACGAACTGTACTGCTGCATCCTCAGCCTCGCTGACTGCATCACCCTCGTAGCTCTCATCGTCACCGTAGTAAACGACTTCTTCCTCAGTCTCTTCTGTCATATCTGTTGTTGCCTTGATCTCGTCCTGATTATCAAAGTTTTCCATATGTTACTTAGCCTCCGTGCTAATTACTTTTTCTTCTTATTCTTGTTCTTCTTGCTGCCGTCTGATGACTCGCCGGAATTCTTCTTAAAGGCCATAGCCTTCTTCTGCTCCATCTCGAGCTTCTTAAGCTCATACGGCTTGGTGAACATGTAATATACGATGATCTGTGTGAAGATACCCATGAGTCCGCCGACTACCCAGTAAAGACCCATTGCAGCAGGCAAAGAGAATGTTGTCCAGATCATGAGGATAGGCATCATCCATGTCATCATCTTCTGAGTCATCTCAGCCTGATCTTCCTGAGTGGAAGTCTGTCCTGCTCTTGCGGGATTGTTCTTTGCTCTCTTCTTAGCTTCCTGCTGCTCCTTGTAACCGGGCTTGAGCCATGTAGCCATTCTCATCGAGATGATGTTGGTGGCAATAACGAGGATAGGGAAAATAAGAAGGGGGATGTATGTCTTAGGATCAGACATGAGCTTAACGGGATTCCATGCGGGAGTCTTGGTAAGATCCATGCCGAGGAATCTTAGGTCAACAAGCTGACCTAAAGCGATATAGCCCTTGGATATACACTCTGAAAGGAAATGGCTGTTGTTCTGCAGTATCTCAACAAGCGGAATATGAATCTGTGCCGAAAGTCTCTTTGATGTAACAAGATTCTGCTCGTTAGCAAGATCGATCATTGCCTGAACCTTATCCTGGGGAACCTGTGAAAGGTAGATCAAAGGTCCGGATACGATTCTGTAGATAGGCCAGATAAGGAACAACTGTATGAAAGGAAGGATACAGCCGGAGAAACCCATAGCGCCGTTCTCCTGCTGAAGCTTCATAACTTCTTCCTGATACTTCTGCTTATCGTCACCATACTTACGCTGAAGCTCTGCGGTCTTGCCGGAAAGCGCCTGCATCTTAAGCATGGACTTCTGTGAACTTACATTAAGAGGGATAAGTGCCGCTCTAATGATAACCGTGAGCATAATGATGGCCATACCGTAGTTGCCGAAGAATCCGTACAGGATTCTCGTAAGCCATCCGAAAAAGGTGTAAAGCAAACTCATAGATATATCTTCTCCTTCAGCGGACAGGATCATAACCGCCCTTGGAGAACGGGTTACACCTTAATATCCGCCATATTCCACGGGGAAGTCCTCTGACTACTCCGTACTTCTCCAGACAGCCGATCATATACTCGGAACAAGTAGGCTGATACTTGCAATGAGGGCCGATAGCAGGCGAGATGTTCTTCTGATAAAACTGAACAGTCTTAATCATCGCTCTTCGCATCATAAGTTGCTCCGGCGTCCAAAACCTTAAGTCTGGATAAATGGGCTTCCATCTCAGCGGCTACTTCCGCATAAGACGGCAGCTCATCGACATTCTTCATGGTAATAACAATATCATTTCCTTGCGCAATCCGCGGTTCGAGGTGTCGATAAGCCTCTCGCATAAGGCGCCTTGCTTTGTTGCGGCCCACTGCGCCCATCGTCTTCTTGGAGGCGCAGAACCCTACTCTTAAAAGGTCTTCGGGTATGCGTGTATTGTTATGTTTTAATCCCTTCGGGCGGTGAAAGACATGAACTGTCAGAAACCGTCCCGTTGCAAAAGCGGCGCGGCGGTACACTCTAGAGAATTCATAATTGAATCTTAAAGGCAGCGCCTTCAAAGAAAACCTCTTTCACATAAAACGAAAAGGACCACAGCCGTGATCCTTACGCTGCTAACTTCTTTCTGCCCTTAAGTCTTCTTCTCTTAAGAACCTCACGACCATCACGTGTAGCCATTCTTGCACGGAAGCCGTGAACCTTAGACCTATGCCTCTTCTTAGGCTGATATGTCATCTTCATATCGCACTTTCCTCCATATCTTTATGTGTGCAAGCACACTTATACACAAATAGCCTATCGATTATAAACGCGACTTTGCGAAGTGTCAACCATATACTGTATATATCAGCTGCTGCCCCTCTTCCCCTGTAAGCCACGAGACAAGCTCTCTTACATTCGGATTATCGTTGTCGGTCCTATAGACAACATAAAAATCAGTGGTAAGAGGATACGAACCGTCCCTTATGCTTTGGGAGTCGGGATAAACGCCGTCCACCTCAAGCATTTTAACGTTCGAATTCCCTACAAGATCCGTAAGATAATACCTGAAAGAGTACCCGATTCCGCCTCCGAACAGTGAAAGCAGCTTCCTTCTTGTAAGCATATCCCCTTCCATGAAGTACTCCATCATGGTCTGGCTTCCGGACCCTTCCACACGCGTAACCGGGTTTATCATGCGGTTACCGCCTCCGACCTCGCTCCAGTTTGTTATCTCATTTCGATAGATTGCTCTTATCTCATCCGTGGTAAGCCCGTCAACAGGGTTATCGGCGTTTACAAAGAAAACAAAAGCCTCCCTTCCCACGGGAACGATCTCTAGCTGCACTCCCTGCTCCTCGGCATACTCCATCTGTTCCGCGGACGGATGAGCCGTGAAGAACACATCTGTGGTTCCGTCAACAACTGCATTAAACCCTCTTACTGTATTTTGGTACTGCATGACAGAATCCGGAGCAAAGTTCTCGCCGTAGTAGTTGTCATCGCTGAAAACTCCGCCCTCATAGGTAACGCAGCCTTCCGGGTAGCAGTTCTCTATAACGGATGCATACACGGGCACGAGAGCCGCGGCACCATCTAACACCGGCAGATCATTCCCCTCATCGAAATGCAAAGAGACATCCATCCTTACAAGATCGGACTCCTCTTCGAAAGGAAGATAACGCCCGACATCAACCATATGAAGCTGATCCGCCCCCGAGAAGTTGTTCTTGAGTCTCCTCGTGACACTTAAATACAAAGCGCAGTTGATGCCTGCGAAGAAGGCCGCCGTCAGCACCAGGACAAGTATCTTCTTCACGGCCACCACTCCTGCGAGATGAAATAAATGATCGAGGAATGCTCATACGCATAGACGATATAAGCCATATGAAGACCGGTGAGAAGAACGCCCACTGCAAGAACAGCTATAAGAATCTTTATAAAAGTCTTATCACTCATCCTTACATCGAGAGCATTGCCAGAAATGCTATGATCATTAATGCTATAAAGCCCAGGACAAGAAGAACAGTCAGGGCGATACTGATCACAAGCCAAACCTTATAACCCGTCTTAACTTTACGGTTTTCTTTACCCGCTTTATATACATCTATTCCGAAGAACACAAAACCGCAGACAATAAAAATGATTGCAAGAACAAGACTTCCTATTATTATCAATGCGCTTAAATCAGCCGCATCCATAAAAGAAACCTCCTTGCAAAATCAGCACAGATCAGACAAGCGGATCTATGACCGTGACAATCTGCGCTGTAAATGTATCCACACCGCCTCCGGGATACTCATCGAGAGTATCGGAGGACAATCCGATTCTGTATGTGTCGGGAGTGGAAGGATCGATCTGCCAGCAGATCTCATCTCCGCACATTGCATCATCAAAATCGTAATGGTTATTTCCGTCGGTAAAGCTGATTACTGCACGACCGATGTTATTAGGCATGATCTGTCCGTAGAAATCATATGTGTTGTCATCTTCCGTATAGACTGCTCTGTCCGGAGTAAACCCGTCTTCGCTCATCTCATATGAAACAGTCGCGAGATAAGAGAGCATATGTACAACATCACTTCTGCTTAATGACATCTGATCATATTCATCAGGACTGATAAGTACCATTGAAACGAGTCTTCTGTATGATTCTCTGTCAAAAGAGTGGGTAACGCCGAAGTTGTCTGTCAGCTCAAGATTCGCCTCGAGAGCATCACATATATCATCGAAGTCAGCATCATAGAACTCGAAGTCATCCGGTATACCGTCTGTGTATGTGATCGTAACTGTCTCAAAATCTGATGAAACTTCATAATCGTTCCAATCGCTTGAAACACTCAGATCAGAGTCATCAATATCCTCATCGTCATCATCACGTGAGCTCCCGGAATTGTGTCTGCTTCCTCTGCCCGAATTTTCCTCATCCATTTCCTCGAGTTCACTCTCAAGAGCTTCAAAGAATTCATCGATATCGCCGTCTCCGGCAGACTTGTATGCTTTCTCAATAGCAGAAGCCGAAGCTATAAGTGAAGCTACGATAAACATTGTAAGTATCGCGGATATGATAAGACCTGCAATAGCAAGTCCGCCGCCCTTCTTCGACTTCTTTAAAGTAACGATAAGACCTATGATCGAGAATATAAGTCCGATAGGAGCTGTGAATCCGCAGCAGAATATCGAGATGATTGAGATGATAAAACCCGTAATGGCAAGTCCGCTGTATGTGACATTGTCCCTCGCCATCACCTCAGGTTCAAAATAGGTCGGTGCATAAACAGACTGCTGACTGTAATTGGACTCAGTCTGATATGTTAACTCAGGTTCATAGGAAGTCTTAGGTGCAGCTTCAGGTTCCGGAGAATGGAACGGCGCACCGCATGTTGTGCAATACTTCGTGCTGTCTTCGTTCTGCGCACCGCAGGAATTACAATTCTTCATAATCTACCCCTCATAAAACTAAAAATAAAAGAGGGAACGGTTTACGATCCCTCCTTCAGTATACAACAATTGATTATCAAATATAAATTACTTGTTCTTAAGAGCAATTACCTTCTTTGCCTTCTCGGCAATATCGGCACCTGTAAGATGGTAGTAAGCCATGAGTTCCGCAGGTGTACCTGAGCGTCCGAACTCATCCTTAACACCAACTCTTAACATCGGGCAGGGGGCATTCTCAACAAGCACCTCAGCTACGGCACTTCCAAGTCCGCCGATGATCGAGTGCTCTTCACATGTAACGATGCATCCCGTATCCTGTGAAGCCTTGATGATTGCATCCTTATCGATAGGCTTGATCGTGTGCATATCAAGAAGTCTTGCACTGATGCCCTCACTCTCGAGGATGTTCAAAGCCTCAACAGCCTGCTCTACCATGTAACCGCAGGCGATGATAGTAACGTCAGTACCGTCCTTGATCTGATGTGCCTTACCCAAAGTAAAATCAACATCCTCACCGAACTCACCATAAACTGAATCAGTCGCGAGTCTTGCAAGTCTTACATAGAAAGGTCCGTCATTCTCGTAAGCAGCCTTAACCGCCATTCTTGCGGAAGCTGAATCAGCAGGACAAAGCACTGTCATGTTCGGAAGAGATCTCATGATAGAAAGATCCTCGAGACACTGGTGGGAAGCTCCGTCCTCACCTACCGTGATACCTGCGTGTGAAGCGCAAACCTTAACGTTAAGCTTAGGATAGCAAACAGAATTTCTTATCTGCTCACATGCTCTTTCTGTTGCAAACATTGCGAAAGAGGAAACAAAAGCAACCTTACCGCAGGTAGCCATACCTGCAGCACAAGCTACCATGTTAGCCTCTGCGATACCCATATCGAAAAATCTTTCAGGGAAATCCTTCTTAAATCTTCCTGTGTTCGTGGAGCCTGCGAGGTCCGCGTCAAATACTACGATTCTCTCGTCTGATCCTATCTCCTGAAGCGTTCTTCCGTAAGCCTCTCTTGTTGCCATCTTGCCCATTGGATCAACCCTCCAGCTCTTTGATCTTCGCATCGAGTTCCTCGACTGCGATGTTATATTGTTCTTCCTTAGGAGCACAACCGTGCCATGAAGGATCGTCTGTCATGAATGAAACGCCCTTACCCTTATGAGTCTTGCAGATTACAAAAAAAGGCTTGCCCTTTCCCTGATTTGCCTTGAAGGCTTCAACTGCTGACTCGATCTCATCGAAGTTATGGCCGTCGATAACGACTGTCTCCCAGCCGAATGCCTTTGTCTTTGCTTCGATATCACCGAGACTCATAACATCATCGACCTTACCGTCGATCTGAAGTCCGTTGTAATCAAGGAATGCGCACAGATTATCGAGCTTGTAGTGAGCGGCACTCATAAGAGCCTCCCATACTTCGCCTTCCTGCATCTCGCCGTCACCCAAGATGGAGAATACGCGGTATGACTTCTTGTCCACCTTGGCTGCAAGGGCCATTCCAACTGCTGTGGAGATTCCCTGACCCAATGAACCCGTCGACATGTCGATACCGGGAGTGATTGCCTTACAAGGATGACCTTGCAGGAATGAACCTATCTTACGGAGGTTCTTGATCTCATTAACATCGAAGAAACCCTTAAGACCCAGAGCTGAGTAAAGAGCCGGCGCACAGTGTCCCTTGGAAAGGACGAATCTGTCACGATCGGGATCTGAAGGATTTGCAGGATCCACATTAAGTACCCTGTTATACAGATAGCACAGAACGTCCGTACAGGATAAAGATCCGCCCGGATGTCCGCTCTTGGCGTTATAAACGCCCTCGATAATCCATCTTCTCATTCTGGCTGAGAATAACTCAAGCTCTTTTCTTTGTTCAGGTGTCATGGTAACCCCGCCTCTCCTCAAATACCGCTTTATTATATATCACGAAGTGAATATTCGCTGAACCCTTTTTCCGACATCACATGTAATTTCGTAAACTATAGTTCCGAGTTTTTGTGCAAGTTCATCACCTGAGCGGTCCTTGCCGAATATGGTGACGATATCGCCCTTCCTGATCTCGCCCTTGATATCCGTGACATCAAGCATGCACATATCCATGCAGACATTGCCGATAATTGGTGCTCTTTGACCGTTAACTACAAGCTCGAATCCGTTGCTTAACCGCCTCGATAGTCCGTCTGCATATCCCACGGATACAGTTGCCACGCGTGTGGGCCTTTGTGCCTTAAAGTGCCTGCCGTAGCTTATTGATGTGCCTTCGGGGATCTGCTTCACATGAACGACCTTCGCATACCAGGTCATTACAGGCTTAAGATCAAGTTCCGTGTAGCCTTCAGGGCATCCTGCGGGCTTAAATCCGTACAGGATAAGACCTGCGCGGACCATATCCATGTGCATGTTCGGGAATCTCATGATTCCTGCACTGTTGCAGATATGCCTCTTCTTAAACTCGATGCCCAAAGCCTTAAGGGTCTCAACTTCCTTCGTAAAAGCATCGAACTGCTTAAATGTGTACTCATCATCGTCTGTGTCCGCCACGGCAAAATGCGAGAAGATGCCGTAAGGATTGATGCCGGGAAGCTTACAGATCTCAACGATCTCATCGTTCATGGAGCCGTCCGCAGGAAAACCAATACGCCCCATGCCTGTATCAAGCTTAATGTGGATATCGCATACTCTGCCCTGCCTAACGGCCTCGTTCGAGAGCGCGACTGCAGATTCCTTGTCATAGATGGCAAGGTCGATATTGTAAAGCACCGCATCCTCATAACTCTCGATGTCAGTGCCTCCGAGGATCAGAAGTCTTGATGTGATACCGCTCTGTCTTAAGTGGACTGCCTCACCGATAGTGGCGATACAAAGACCGTCTGCACCGTTATCAAGAAGTGTCTTTGCAACTTCGTAAGCTCCGTGACCGTATGCATCCGCCTTAACAACAGCCATGATCTCCGCATTAGGATCCGTGATACGTCTTATCTGCTCGATATTGTACTTAAGGGCTGACTTGTCTATTTCTACACAAGTTCTGTCAAAGAATACTCCGTCTTCGATAATACCCATCTTCATTACCATCCTGTTTCTTCGAACGCCGAAGGAAGCGCCTCTATCACATCGGTCGGGAGCATGGCACGCTTTCCCTTGTTTGAAGCTGCAGCCGCACCCGCCTTGCTGTGGAAATAAACAGCCGCCACGCCTGCATTACAAGGCTTTAAGCCCTGTGCAAGGAATCCGGCAAGAAGTCCCGTGAGAACATCACCGCTTCCTCCTTTTGCCATGCCGCTGTTATCGCCATGAATACTATACCATTTGTCGTGGGGGGTATATATCAGAGTTTTATTATCTTTAAGAACAAGAAGGCATGTGTTGTCCGCTGCAAATGAAGAACAGGCCTCCGTATTTACATCACCCTTAAGAAGCCTTCTCATCTCGCCTATGTGGGGAGTTATCACCGCAGGTTTAAGACCCCTTTGCTTACGTGAAGCCAGAACAGGGAGCAGTTCCTCACGGTACTTCGCGATTATGTTAAGCGCACCCGCATCAAGCACCAGGACAGGCGCCGTTGAAAGACAGAACTCAACCAAAGCCTTCGAAAAAGGATCACTCTCGTCAAGACCGGGGCCGATAGCTACCGCATCGGTTGCCTCGATAAGGCGGGAAGCTTTTCGCAAGGTCGCTGTCACACTCTTCTCGTAAGAAGCCGTAAGCGCACTCGGGCAGTTTATCTTGACCGGAATAAGCGCATCGTCTGATGAGAATGCCGTTACCAGCCCCGCGCCGCTTCTCAATGCGGCCGAGCAGGACAGTACGAGAGCACCCGTCATGTATTTCGAACCCGCGATGACAAGGACGTGACCGAAGTCATTCTTGTGGCCTTCATCGGATCTTACGGGGGCTAATTCCCTTACCAGATTCTCATCGATATTGACTGCGCCGCTCATGTATCCTCCAGGTCGATCTTGTTGTTGCGCTCGACATTAAGAAGCGACAGATCGAACGGTGTCTCCTGATAAACGTAATAGTTAAGCCAGTTCGTAAACAGGAGCGTCGCGGATGCTCTCCAGCGCATGATAGGCTCCTTATTGGGATCATCATCGGCATAGTAGTTCTTCGGAAGTTTAATTGGGCGGCCGAGTCCCACGTCACGCTTGTACTCACCGTCCAGCGTGTAGCGGTCATACTCGGAGTGTCCTGTGATAAAGAACATCCTTCCCTTCTTGTCCGATACCGCATATACACCGCTCTCGGGCGACTCGGACAGGATCCTTAAAGAATCCACCTTCACGATGTCTTCCCTTCTTATCTCCGTGTGACGGGAATGCGGTACATAGAAGATGTCGTTAAAGCCTCTGAAGAGCTTAACGGGCTTACTCCATGTCATGGAATGCTCGAAGACGCCGAAGCACTTCTCGGGAAGATCATACTTCGGAATGCCGTAATGGTAGTAAAGACCTGCCATCGCACCCCAGCAGATATGCATCGTCGAATAAACATGTGTCTTGCTCCACTCCATGATAGAGCAAAGCTCATCCCAGTAATCCACTTCCTCGTAAGGCATCTGCTCGACAGGGGCTCCGGTGATTATCATGCCGTCGTAATGACGGTCCTTGATGTCATCGAAGGTCTCGTAGAACTTAAAAAGATGCTCCTCACTCGTGTGTTTTGATTCATGTGTTGAGATGCGCAGAAGATCGATATCTATCTGGATCGGTGTATTCGATAAAGTACGGAGTATCTGTGTCTCCGTCGTCTCTTTATTCGGCATCAGATTCAGGATAACGATATGAAGCGGTCTTATATCCTGTGATAAAGCGCGGTTCTCCTCCATAACGAAGATGCCTTCGCTCTCAAGAACCTGCCTTGCAGGAAGATTATCTGATATACGAATGGGCATTTATAATGCCTCCTTAACCTGATATAAATTCATTAAGAATGGATTCCGCGGGAACATATGAAGGATTCACCTTGGGAATCGCGTTAAGATCATTAAGAAGCTTTGAAGCATATGCCAAAGCCGCTGAGAAATCAGCGAAGTCCTTTCCTGATGTGGACTTCTCCATAAAGATGTTAGGCTCGATCGTCCCCTCCTTGACCATAGCCATCGCCTCATTAATGTCGGCAAGCGCCATGGGAGCTATTATTAGGCTCTCGTAGGGGAGGAAAGAATTAACATGGTAATCTGCTGCGGAAAGGTAATCCGAATAGTACTCCTCTTCACTCTTCGCGATCATGGGCCAGTAATCAATCGTTGATAGAGCATGGGCGCCTCTGTGCCTTCTGTCTCTTACGATCCTTCTTAGAAGCCTGATCTCGCCGCTGTCCATAAGCTTAGTGTCACCAAACACATTGCCGTAAGGCATTATGAACACTTTAAGGATCTCATCACCAAAGTCTCCGGATATTCTCCTGTTAAGACCGTGAAGACCTTCAACGATCAGGATACCGTCTTCAGGAAGCCTGATAGCATCCGAAGGATCTCTTTCCTTCTGCTGTCTGACCATAAAATCAAAATACGGGGGAACCACGGATTTGCCCTCGATGATGTCATGGATGTCCTTATGCGCACGCTCAACGTCAATTGCATCGATCGTCTCGAAGTTAGGTCTTCCCAATCTGTCGAATGTCAGATCATTCATGACATAATAATCATCAAGTGACAGAAAAGCTGCGGATCTTCCCGCCTTCTCAAGACCTGCGGTAAGGCGCATCGTAAAGGTGGTCTTGCCTGAAGATGTCGGACCTGAGACGAAGATCGCCTTCTTTGACCTGTCTTCGTTCATAATATCAACTATCTTCTGAATTCTGTTTATGAAGCCGACTTCGCTTGATTTTACGAACAGCGGGAGCTTTTTCTCTCCGAGACTTTCCTCAAGTTCTTCGAGGCTGATATCTATTATGTCTTCGAGAAGTGCCATTGCTTCCTCCGTTATCTTTTATATCTGAATACCCTTCTTAGTACGAACCTGTCGACCAGGAAGTCGTAGAGGTACTGAACGAGTTTATAAAGTATCACCAGAAGGCCGGGAACGATGAGCATGCCTGCTATAAAGAGCACACCTACCAGAACAACGTGTACGCCTCCGGCAAGAACACCCATAACAGTCGAGAAGCTTCCGCCTCCTGACGCATACTTCTGGGTATAAGTCTCAAGTGTGGAATTAAGAAAATCCACAAGGAAATCCCTTAATCCGTCAGACTGTACCGTAAACTTGGGCATTGCAAGGCTTACGGTAAGACTCATCAAAAGGTAGGCCTTAATAACCTTTCCTGCTAAAACACACAACTTGCCCCAGAAGGGCATTCGGTAATACTTAAAGCAAATAAGCGGGTTAAGCATGGAGATAATAATAAGGCATATGGTGTGAAATAAAGTAAATACACCTACTCCCAATACGGGCTTGCCTGTCCAGTAATACACAACAAATAAAAGGGATGTTAGGATACCGTAAAGCAGGAACAGTTCTATGTGACGCCTGTTCTCAAAATCTGTATCGCTCCAGTATCTGCCAAGAAACAAACCTTCAGCGTAATCCAAAAGTGTATTCCTCCAAATAAAAAAATCCCGCTTGTATATATTAACATACAATAAGGGTGTAGCGGTATGAATCCTATCTTAAACGGAAACACATCTCCGTTGTGGATTCGATAATATCCTTGAGTTTTGTCCAATCCTTCGGGAAATTCTTTGTGTGGCTTGAAACAAGGTTGGAACCGTCTTCAAACTTTACACAGATTCGCCATGATGAGGGATTGGCTGTAGGAACTCCGACCTTTGCAAGGTCTCCTTTGTTATATGCCTCCATCCACTCAATCATACCGGTGGAGGAAAGATTCTTAGTAATAATCTCAAGTTTCTCGGGTGTCAGGGACTTCATGAAGTTGTTATTCCACATATAACCGTCGTTCCATGAGATGAGTTTGCGCTCAAAGTCATAGCGCACCTTATAGCCGCCTCCGGTGAAGGATGAGATCTCCACCTCGAGAAAAGTGATGAAGTTATATCTTTTATCTGCCTTCATTTATCCTCACTAGTCAAGCCGTATACCGTAAACAGCGCCGTTTGTTGAACCGATAACGATAGTATTTCCAAATACGGCTGGTGAAGCCTCGAACGATACACCGAGCCCGGCATCCGAATTCACCTGAATATAGGCGATTCTCTCGCCTGTCTGGCCGTTTACAAGGTGTATCTGTCCAAAACTGTCAGCAATAATTATATACGCATTGCCATCTGCGGTGTAGCATGCCACAGGTGATGAATATGTATAAATATTCATGTCATAATGCCAAACTTCTGTGCCTGTATCCCTATTGTAAGCAACGAGCCTGTTGCCTCCCGTAAGACCGGTGGTCATGGAGTACGAGAAAATAACGAGATTTGATATATTTCCCATTCCGATAATAGGATTTCCGAGGCATCCTCCGGTCTGGTCTGTAGCCGATGTCTCACCGTTATATGTGTAGCAGGACTGGGATGTCTGCCATACTTCCTCACCCGTCAGACCATTTATCTTATAGGTGTAGGCAGCTCCGTTGTACTCGCCCGACGACTGATTATCGACCTCAGTACCGATGTAGATGTACGGAACGCCGTTTTCCTCCTGAACGACAGGCGACAGGTCGGAATCATCACCCGTTCTGAAGACCCATACCATCTGGAAGGTATTAAGATCGAGACAGACAAGGTTGCAGTTATTGTCCATAAAGTAGCAGTAGTTGCCGTATACGGAAGCAGAACTCTCCACACCCAGGAATCTTCCCTGTGTATCGTTGAAGATATACTTATATCCCGTGCACTGCGGATTAATGGATATCGTTCCCGTTCCGGGCACATACGATGTATTAAGCTGGAAATTATAGATGATGCCGTTCTCACAGGGCCAGATAAGCGTATCTGTCGCACCGTCAATGATAGGAGAAGAGTCAAACGCGCTCCAGTTCATTCGGTAAGCACCGTCATCGAGCCCTTCATATGAATAGAGAAGGGAACCGTCGATAAGCGAGAAGATATACATACCGAATCCGTACTCGCCGTTATCGTCGCCCTGTCCTATGTAAAGCAGAGGATAGCCCCTCGGATCGAGCGCGGCAGTACCCTTGATGGTAACGCCCGCATAGATCGGGTCTCTCGTCATTGATCCGTCATCAAGATCGAGGAAGTAGATATATCCGTCCAAAGAAGGACATATGACCTCAGTCAAATCGGTCTTGGCATTAGCCGAAGGATAGATATTCATTATCGAACGGGTCTCCATAGGCCATCTTACGATAAGAGGCTGGCCCGTAAGCTGATAACCGTCCCACTCGAACGACATATCGGAAGAAAGAAGCGTGTGGTCATCCGTGAACTCCCAGATCTGTGTAAGAGAATCAACGACACCGTCGGAAGGAGTCACATAGCCGAATGAAGAAGTGCTTCTGAAGTTGTTGCCTCTGAATGTAAGGACGCCCGGGATCTGTGTGTAGTAAAGAGGGTCCCCGATGTTAATGGGATTCTCGCGTGTGAACTCCGTAAGAATCTGGGAACCGCTTATTATGTTCTGTGTGATTCCTCTCATCGAGGGACTAACACTGTCGCCGATGACTGCCTCAGGATCGATATTGATGCTTGCTGTCGCAGGATAAAGTATCGGATTCTGATAGTCAGCAAGAGGCGGGACCGGCGTGGGCGTCGGAGTAGATACCGAGATGTAGTTATCAAGTGTCGTAACTTCACCCTCGGTAACGGTATTACCGCCCTCCTTATTCTTCGAATAAAAGATAGCGGCAAGGACCGATGTCAGTATCACCGATATTATGGTAAGAGTTACCACCAAAGCCATGGTTCCGCTTGAAGGATCGTGCGACACCTCGTGGTAGCTGTTATCGGGCTCAATGTACTGGTTCTTTAAATCCATAAGGCAAATAATATCACAGACTTTCTGCTATTTCGATAAGTTTTGCAAGTCTGTGGTTCATCCCTGACTTTCCTATGGGCGGATTCATCATCTTTCCGAGCTCCGCGATGGAGGCTCCGGGGTTCTCCTGATGCACTTTAGCGGCTTCATAGAGGCTTTGCGGAAGCTTCTCGGCCTCAGGTGACTTCATGAGCTTATCTATGAGCTCTCCCCTTCTTACCGCGGCTTCCGCCTGACGCCCCGTATTGCCGGAATCACAGTTAACCGCGCGGTTTATGTCTGAATATACTTCTCTTTCCGTCCTTAAGCTCTCGAAATTAAGTCTCGCCGTGCTCGCACCTATTATTCCGAGGAAATCCGATACCGCATCACCGCTTCTTATATACACGATATATACACCATCGCGCTGTGTCTCTTTGTAAGCTATATCCAGGCTGAACAGGATTCCTGTTATTACATCTCTCGCCTCGGGATTGACGGGCCTTAACTCGATCCTGTAAGCATCCTTCGGGTCCGTAATATACCCGCAGGTAAGAAAAGCTCCTCTTAAGAAAAGCCTTCCCCCGTTAGAAGCATCAAGTGCGACTTTCGAGGAGTTGTCCGTGAGTGCATCGCGGCACTTGGTAAGAAGCTCCTCCGCCTCCCCCTTTATCCTGGTTCCCGGCATGATCAAACCCGCCGCAAGACTTCTTCTGTCTTCGGCTTTCTTTACGACGAGTCCTGCAACTTCGCTCTTTACCTGCTTCGAGAAACTTTCTTTGGACTTAGGTGTTTCCTGGCTTTTTGCTTTCATATCTCGGGTCTCTGTCTATATCCCTGTGGTGAACGATAGTCTTATAATCAGACTCTCCGAGAAGCTTACCTAATCTCTCGGCAATAAAGACAGACCTGTGACGCCCGCCCGTACATCCGATACCGATATTAAGGCGGCTCTTACCTTCGTTAATGTATTGAGGGATCATGTACTTAAACAGATCCGTAAGCTTATCAAGAAATTCATTCGTCTCCTTAAAGCCCAGAAGGTAATCCTCGATAGGCTCATCCTTACCGCTTAACATCTGAAGCTTCTCGACCCAGAAAGGATTCGGAAGAAATCTTACATCTATAACATCATCGCAGTCGGAAGGAATACCGTACATGAAACCGAATGACTGGATAAAGATGGATATTCCCTGCTGGTCTGCCTCATCAAGAACAACACGCAGTTCCTTGCGAAGTCCGGACAAAGGCATCATCGTGGTATCGATAATCGTTGTGGCGCGTCCTCTTATTCCCTCAAGAAGCTTGCGCTCGGACGAGATCGCGTCCATGAGGCTCATCTCTTCCGTAAGAGGATGCTTTCTTCTTGTCTGGCGGTAACGGCTGACAAGGACATTGAAGGAGGCCTCGAGGAAAACTATGCTGTAGCGGCATCCCATATCATCTATCCTTCTCATCGCGGCATCAAAGCCCTTAAGAAGCTCTCTTGACCTTACATCAACAACAAGGCAGAGCTTATCTACGGCAGGAACGCCCTCTTCGCCCTTCCCCGCGAAAGTATCAACAATATCAGGAAGAAATACAGGCGGAAGATTATCGATACAAAAGTAACCGTGATCTTCAAAGTATGCGGCAGCCTGGCTCTTTCCCGCACCGCTCATTCCAGTCAAAATAATGAGATCCATTATTCCTTCCCTCCTAAGAACCTTACCTCACACTCAAGTTTAACACCGCTGTCGGCAAGGACCTTATCCTGAATATATTTTATAAGTCTCTTTATATCCTCCGAGCCCGCCTTGCCGCCGTTATTAACGACGAATCCCGCGTGCTTGGGACTAACTTCAGCGCCTGAATCATCGAGCGAGAAACCCTTAAGTCCTGAGTCTTGAATAAGCTTTCCTGCAAAATAACCTTCCGGTCTTTTGAAAGTGGATCCGCAGCTTGGAACAGTAAGCGGCTGGGACGCGGTTCTTTTATCGCGAAGCTCCTTCACGTATTCATTTATCTTCTCTTTATCGCCCTTCTTAAGCCGTGCCTTAAGACCTGTAACGATCCTTCCGCCGTGTGCGAAGAAACTCGTTCTGTAACCGAAATCTTCCTTGGTAACAGCCTTTACCTTAACGCATCCGTCCTCAATGAATCTTACCTCAACTGCGATGTCGGAAATGTCAGCTCCGTAGGCACCCGCATTCATGAATACAGCGCCTCCGACGCTTCCCGGAATACCGCACGAGAACTCTGCTCCTTCAAGTCCTTCAGCAGCCGCGCTGTTTCCGAACTTCGACAGCAAACATCCCGCCTGCGCACTTATGAACTTATAATCTGGATCGGAAGGATCCTCTTCTATCGTTAGCTCACTCATGTTGTTTCCGAGCCTTATGATAAGCCCGTCAAAACCCGCATCGTCCGCGATAACATTCGAACCGTTGCCGAGTACAAAATACTCAAGCGAATTCTTCTTCGCATAATCAACAAGCGCGATGATCTCATCCTCACTTGAAGGCTCAGCAAAGCATGCGGCCGCACCGCCCGTCTTCATGGTGGTAAGGGGTTTTAAAACCACATTTCGTTGGATTATATCTTCGATAGGCATCTTACTTGAGATTACCTCCCGGGAATACTCTCGATACCAGGTCCTGGGCGGCATTAAAGCCCATCTTCTTGACTCTGTAGTTGATAGCAGCAGCCTCGACTATGATCGCAAGGTTACGTCCGGGACCTACCGGGATCGTGATGGAAGGAACCTTGATTCCGAGTATCTCAGTCGTCTCCTCATTAAGACCCATTCTGTCGTAAGTCTTGTTCTCATCCCACATCTCGAGATTGATAACGAAGTCGACGGACTCGGCAGGCTTAACTGACGATACACCATACAGCTCCTTAACATCCATGATGCCTATGCCTCTGATCTCGATAAGGTGCTTGATAACATCCGGCGCCTTACCAAGAAGAGTTGTCTCGGATACTTTTCTTATCTCGACCTGATCATCTGCGATAAGTCTGTGGCCTCTCTTAACTATCTCGAGCGCGGTCTCTGATTTACCTACACCGCTCTCACCTAAGATGAGGATACCTTCACCGTTAACCTCGACGAGAACGCCGTGCATCGAAACACGCGGCGCAAGCTCCATCTTAAGGAACTTAACAAGCTCACTCGAGAATTCGCTCGTCGCATCCCCCGTCCTCAACACCGGCGTCTTTGTCTCCTCGGCAGCCTCAAGTATCTCGGGCTGCACCTTGTGGTTACGCGTGATGATAAGCGCGGGAATCTGCTTTTCGAAAAGGGTGAGCACCGACCTCTTCCTGTCCGCTGACGTCAGGTTATCAAGGAAAGCGTACTCCATGTTGCCCACCATCTGCAGACGGTCGGGACCGAAGTGATCATAGTAGCCCGCAAGCTGAAGACCGGGACGCGTTACGTCGGCAACAGTGATGCGGCGCTCGTTTATATCGCCTGAGTCATAGACGACCTCAAGCTCGAAGTGCTCGACTATCTGCGACAGAAAAATACTTGAATAAGGCATCTTATTCCTCCGGGTTCATCCCACATGGAAATACCTCTCAATTATATCACGAAGAAATCTATATCCCGTTTACTACGACATTTATTACGACATGATTAATTATGCGTTGTCGTCACACGATATATGCTCCATACAGGCTTAAGGTCTTAAAAGCGGATTTGCATTACATCTTCCGATCCATTCCTGCGATCCCAAAAAGCCTCTGTAAACCTGCTCACGCGTCATCGCTCCTGAATCAAGTCTTTGTGTCCAATAGGGAAGTCCGACACCGTCAGGATCGCGGCCTAAAATCGTGACATACATGCGTCTTACGAACTGTTCGTTACTCATGTTCGCACTCATTGCCGTGAACTCATTGCTGAAGAAGAAACCGTCAGCCAAAGTCATGCCGTCAACTGTATTATTAACAAGTCTTTGATACCAGTAGTTCTTGCCCGTGGGGTCCGAACTTCTTCCTAACATGTTCACATAGAGGCGCTCGATGAAATCCAGTGCATACTGCCTGTCCTGCTCGGTAACAGTAACTGAATTAGGGTTCGTCTGGGGCGAAGTTGATGTGGAAGCCGAAGATGCACCGCCCGTTACGGTAACACCGTTTGAGCCCAGTGCGACCTGATGGTCTAATCCTATGAATCTTCCGTTTGAAGTCTGCCAAAGCGTAGGTCTTACGATCGCATACTTTGCCTCATCCCAAGTCTGGAAATCATATCCGACGAGTCCGCCTGTGTCGCCTGAGTTAGCGTTAAAACACCAGAACGTGTAGCTTAGTCCGTAACGGTTTATGAGCTGCGCCTCGAGTGTCATCCACTGCTGGTTAGCTCCGCCGTCCAGAAGACCTCCCCACTCACCTATCAGTATAGGAGCGATATTGTCTTCCTTTATGTAAAGCCACATATTGTGCCAGTAATCGTTATAAAGAGTGTTGAATGAGAAGTTCCCTCCGTGGAACCACGGCTGCTGGTAAACGGCAGGACCGTAGTCGTGAGGCGAATAGACAATCTGATCGTTCCTGTCCGCGCTGCCGAAGTCTATGGGATAGTCCCTGACACCCATGAGATTTGCTCCCCAGAATGCGTACTGGTTGTTATAGCTCTCGATTCCCTCGATAACGATAAGAAGATTGGGATTTACATTAAGCACCGCGTTACCGGCTCTTGTTGCCGCGCGTCTCCAGTTGTTCTGGGAATTGCTTCCGTCCCATGTCGCATTCTCATGCGGTTCATTCTTAAGGTCAATCGCTATGACGGTGTCGTTGCCGTTATAGTGCTGTGTTATCCATGTAAGCGACTCGATCCAACGGTCTTCGGAATAGGTGCCGTTGTACCAGTATCCGTACATGTGACCGCCGCCGTTGCTGTCCAGGCTATGAAGATCAAACATCACCTTGATGCCGTAATCCCTGCACTTGGCGACCGCGTAATCGAGGATCTGAAGTGAGTTCATTCCGACAAGCTCGGGGTTCGTGGAAGCATTGAAATTCGCCTGCGGATACTGTCCGTTCTTCCATGAGAGTATAAGCTCAGCCGAGATGGGAATCCTCAAAAGATTGAACCCGTGGTCAGCTATCGCCTTGAGTCCTGACGCCATATTAATAGACCAGCACCCGTCGAAAATATTAGTTCCGGTGTTATACCCAAACCAGTTGATACCGGTAAGTCTCACCTCGCGTCCCTGTGCATCAACGATCCTGCCGCCGGATGTGTGAAGCCAGTCGTCGTTGAACGGAGCATTCGTCGCGGCCATTACACAAGGCTCGCCGGTTTGCCCCTTACTATCAAAAAGCGCCGCTGACAGCGATGCTGTCAGCGACACAGTAAGAATAAACGATATAATTTTACGCCACTTCATCAGAATACGACCTTTACCTTATGCGTACCGTTGTCTGTGAATATCGGAACCCTTGTATCGGGAAGTTCCTGATCGTCACAGAATACCTTAACTCCTTCATTCGTTCTTCTGAAGCCCTGAGGCTTGCTGATGCTTATCTCGTAGATCGCAAGTCCGCTGTTGACCGTGACACTTAAGTTGGTGTCATCCTCGCGCAGAAGCGGCTCAACGATGAGTGCATCTGATGTAAACTCAACGCCGAAGCATGAGAACAGACAAAGCAGGAGCCATGTTGATGTTCCCGAGAGCGTAGGTCCGATGTTCTCGCCTGAATCAGAGTTGTTGTACTGGGTACACCACCTCGGGTTACCGCATGAATCGAACGGATGCTTCAGTGTTCTGTAAGGCAGGATGCAGTCGATTACCCAGTAAGCCGTCTTAGCAAGTCTAGCTGCGAGTTCCACATCATTTACCTGCTTAGCTGCCTTGAGCATAGCTGCTGCAGCCATCATGTTTGCATGCTTGAATACGCCGCCGTTCTCACGGTCACCCGGATAGTACAATGCAACGTCGATCTTAGGTGCGATCTTCGAATAATCTACAGTTGAGCAAAGTCTGAATCCGTACGGTGACTTAAGATACTTATCCATAGAATCGAGCATGGTAGCGATCTGTGTCTCATCTGCACATCCTGCAAGGATGGACCATGAGAATGCATTGAGGAAGTAAGATCCCGGTGCATCCTCAACCTGGAGGTTATCGCCGGCAGCACCAAGGTACTCAAGCTCGGGCTTATTCTTTCTGTTAAACAGGACTCTTGCAAAGAAGTCGTTCTTCCATGCATTTCCTCTCAAGTCTTCCTTAACCTTGGAAGAGAGCGCCTCAAGTTCAGAAGCATAAGCTGCATCACCTGTCTTCTCGAACATTCCCTTAGCCGCATCGATAGCAACTTTCAAAAGGAATCCGTTCATGACAGACTCGGAATACTCAGACTCGTAAGGAACTTCGCCGAATGCCTTGCCCTTTGATGCGAGCTGCTCCTTATAGGCCTTGATCTTATCTTTGCCGGGGAGGAAGTCGGGATCAACTCTCAGGCAGTCATTCCAGTCCGCCTTATCGATAAGAGGAATACCGTGAGCGCCTACGGAGATCTTCGCACTGTATGTGATGATCGCCTTGATGGTCTCAAGTATAGTTCTCTTGTTTCCTCTTCCTTCCTTAACAGCCTTCATGGCTTCTTCAGGAGTATCGTAAGTCTGTGCGATGACGATCTGCTCCTTAAGGAAGTCGTAGTCACCTGTAAGGCTTACATATCTGTCGAGAGCCTGCAACAGCCACAGGCCGTCATCTGACCACTGACCGGGCTCCTTACCATACCAGTAAAAGTTATGGTTCGTGTAACCGTCTTCAAATACATTGCTCGTCCACTCGCGCAAGAGCTTTTTAACGAATTCCTGCTGTCCCATACCTGCAAAGTAGTACATGGAAGCGAAGATGTCCTGGATCTCTCTGAAACCGATCTCTCTGTATCCCTTCTGGGTCCAGTCCAAAGACCTCGATACGAATGTCTGGTAGAAGACCTGGAAAGGAAGGTTATTGTTAACATAGGACTCGAAGTTCTTATCCTCATGTGAGATCTTCATGTACTTGCTGTAATCGTGAGTGAAGTTTACTACCTTCTCATAAGCTTCAGGCAGCGCATTCTCATTGCTATAGTAATCGATGAGAGCTGCGATTTCCTTCTTAGCTGTCTCATCCTCTTCATAGTTGTCGTTAAGAACATCGGATGTAAGACAGGTGAAGTTATCTGCTCTTACCTGCCCGCCGGCCTTTACCGTAAACTCTGTTGCAAGAGCGAAGAAGCCGGGTCCTTTTCGAGACTGTCTGTCAGAAAGGAAGGAGATGAACTCAGGCTTTGCAAGAGTACCGCTTCCTACGAAGTCAGCGTAACGCGCGGAGTACTGGCTCGGGAACTTCACCTTGCCGTCCTCGTGAACGAGGAGCGCATTCCAGCGGATGTTGCCCTTAGTCCACTTCGGGTTCGGGTCAAAGCAGATAGCCTTGATCTGCTCGTTGTCATCGTAGAATATTTCAGACTGGGCTACTACTGTCGAGAAGATGACATCTTCTCTTAAAGCGTGAACCTCATGTGTTCCGAACATACCCGTGTAAACGATACGGAGGTTCCTGTCCTCTGAACCTGTGTTCTCAATCTTGATCATCTGAGCTTCAGCTGCCAGAGGCATGTTGTCCTGCGCGGGCAGAATGAAGATAGTTCTTGTTATCTTAAGACCGTCATCAAGCTCGTAAGCGATGGTCGTTCTGTTTTGTGCATGTGTTGTCGTAACCTTCTTGAGGCCCTCTGCCTTGGCGGTTCCTGACCAGAAGATCTGCTTGCCGTTCTCGGTAAGATAGAACTGTCTGTTTGCAGGGAAGCCGTTCTCTTCGGGAAGATAATCCCACTTGGTAGCGAGAACCTGAGTGTCAGCGTGTGCTCTGAAGCAGCCGCCGCCCAAAGCATCAACCGCACTCTTAGGTGTGCTCTGCAAAGGTCTGTCAAAACCGATCCTGTTTCCGATAAGCATGTTGGTGTAGTAGTGAGGTCCCGGCACCGGAGTGGAAGGATCAAAGACAAGCTCACCGTTACCGTCAAGCTGTCCGCCCCACTTTGAAGAGCCGTCGATAACCGCCTTGATAGCAGCCTTCTGCTCAGAACTTAAAGCCTCAGGTGCACTTGCACCCTCTGTATAAAGGTCACCGTCAGCCGTAAACAGGACACTCTTACCCTGCGCGAAAATCGAATTTAAAACATCGTTGATCTCACTTAACTGAAGAACGACTGTGACAAGAGGAGAATCAAATTCCAATCCGCAAACACCTGCAACGACAGGGCTCTTTGTAAAACCGATGTACTGGGCACTTACCGACCCGGTCACAAGCGATTTAAATTTCTCTTCGATGAGAGACTTAGCAGAAACCTGCTTGTCTCTTGCCTTTACGCCATTCAAGACAGTGTTGTTTGCCATTGGGAAACCTCCATATGTGAAGTGTTCAAATATACTTTTCTATTATAACAGCAGACCCCGCCAATCAAAAGGGATTGACGGGGTCCGCGACTTACTTAACCGACCCTCTTATGATCAGCCGAGTACAACTTCTACTTTGTGTGTCTGTCCGTCGCCGGAAACAGGAACGATGCAGCCGTCAACGGCCTTTCCGTCAACTGTGAGGCTCTTAACGCCCTTGTTAACATGGTCAGGATTCTTGATGGTGATCTCATATGTATCACCTCTGAACTGACGTGTTGCTGTGAAGCCGTCCCAAGCTGCAGGGATGGAAGGATCAACTCTCAGGCCATCGAATTCAGGCTTAACACCCAGGATGTACTGGGAGATAGCTACCATGTTCCAAGCAGCTGTACCTGTGAGCCAGGAGTTCTTGCCCTGACCGAAGTTCTGTGCATCCTTACCGCCGATCATCTGACCGTAAACATACGGCTCAGTCTTGTGGATATCGGATGTCTCCTCTGTGAAAGCAGGAGCGATCTTTGAATAGTACTCGAATGCCTTCTCTCCTCTTCCTGCATAAGCCTCAGCACAGATGATCCATGCATTGTTATGTGTGAAGATACCGGCATTCTCCTTATATCCGCCCGGATATGTGGAGATCTCACCATACTGGATGTAGTACTTGGTGAATGCAGGATTATTAAGAACGAGACCGAACTCGGTATTGAGTCTTTCGTCGATCGCAGCGAGGGTCTTCTTATCTGCGCCCTGCTCCTTGCCGACATCGGACATGATCGCGAAGCCCTGCGGCTCGATGAAGATCTGTCCTTCTTCGCATTCCTTAGAGCCCATCTTCTCACCATTTGCGTCATATGCACGGAGGAACCAGTCGCCGTCCCATGCGGACTCCATGATGTTCTTCTTCATCTTATCGATCTCTGCCTGAGCAGCTGCCGCCTCGTCGTCCTTACCGAGGTGCTTGAGGATCGCTACGTAGTTCGGGCCTGTGTAGGTAAAGAGTGTCGCAACCATGACGGACTCTGCTACCTTGGAGTAGCCACCCTCTGCCTTAAACTTCGGATTGGTGTATGTCTGGAAAGACTCACCCGGAGTATCGGAGTAGCAGGACAGGTTGATGCAGTCGTTCCAGTCTGCGCGCATAGCGAGCGGCAGGCCGTGAGGACCAAGGTTGTTTACGATGTGGTAGAAGGAGACCTTCAGGTGCTCGAGCATGGTCTGGGCGACACTCATATCGTTGTCGTAAGGAACCATCTCGTCCAGGATGGACCAGTCGCCTGTCTCCTTGATGTAAGCGGAAACAGAGAGGATCAGCCAGAGCGGGTCATCCGAGAAGTCACCGCCGATATCGGCATTACCCTTCTTGGTGAGCGGCTGGTACTGGTGATAGCATCCGCCGTCCGGGAACTGTGTGGAAGCGATATCGATGATACGCTCTTTTGCACGGTCCGGGATCTGATGTACGAAACCGAGGATATCCTGGTTGGAATCACGGAAGCCCATGCCACGGCCGATACCGGACTCGAAGTAGGATGCGGAACGGGAAAGGTTAAAGGTAACCATGCACTGGTACTGGTTCCAGATGTTGACCATACGGTCGACCTTATCATCCGGAGTAGTAACATTCAGGATACCGAGGAGCTTATCCCAGGAAGCCTTCAGATCAGCAAGACCGGCAGCAACTTTCTCCGGTGTGTCGAACTTCTCGATCATGGCCTTTGCTTTTACCTTGTTGATGGTCTTGCCATCTGCTTCAAACTTCTGGTCCACAGGCATCTCGACATAGCCGAGGACGAAGATGAGCGTCTTGCTCTCGCCTGCTGCCAGTGTGATCTCTTTATAGTGGGAAGCGATCGGAGACCAGCCGTCTGCGAAGGAGTCGGTGGCTTTTCCGGCAAGAACAGCCTCCGGATTATTGAATCCGTTATAAAGGCCGATGAAGGAATCGCGGTCGGTGTCATAACCGTCGATCGCGTCGTTTACGGAGTAGAAAGCATAGTGGTTACGTCTGTCTCTGTACTCGGTCTTGTGGTAGATGACGGAACCGTCAACTTCGACACGGCCGGTGGAGAAGTTTCTCTGGAAGTTGGTGCAGTCATCCTGCGCATCCCACAGACACCACTCTGCAAAGGAGAAGAGCTTAAATGTCTTCGCGGAAGACCCTTCGTTCGTGAGAACGACCTGCTGGACTTCTCCGTCATATCCGTTCGGTACGAAGAAAGTAACCTGAGCCTTCAGGTCGTTCTTCTTACCTGTGATGATCGTATATCCCATACCATGGCGGCACTCATAGGCATCAAGTTCAGTCTTGACCGGTGACCAGCCCGGATTCCAGACCGTTCCATTATCATTGATATAGAAGTAACGTCCGCCCATATCGATCGGTACGTTGTTATAACGATATCTCGTAATTCTTCTAAGACGTGCGTCTTTATAGAAGCAATATCCTCCTGCAGTATTGGAGATCAGACCGAAGAATGCTTCCGAGCCGAGGTAGTTGATCCACGGATACGGTGTCTTCGGAGTCTCGATTACATATTCACGTGTCTGGTCGTCAAAATGTCCGAACTTCATATGCCATATGCCTCCTAAAAAGTAGATTTTAAGTACATATATCATACTATAAAGAGGGGCAAATCGGAACGTTTCGCTCTTTTAAAAAAGTACAAAAAACGCTTAATTTTCGGGCAGAATCGGCCAAACGCAAAGTATACCGAACTCGAAAACGGTTTCGTATTTCCGAAATTAAAAAGGAGGAATTTTCTCCGTCAGGACAGGCCCAGGAGCTCTTCCATGCCGATGATGAACTGCTGCTTTACCTCGTCCATCGTCTCGATCTCACCATTGATGAATGCGTTAAACAGTTTATAGATCTCGTTTTCCGCGCACTTCTGGACGGCCTGATCATCCGGGATCACGATCCTGTCGGCCTCTGCCACCAGCACGGCATAAGGATTCTGTCCCGCCAGAAAATCACTGGCGAAGTTCGGATCCTGCGCACACTTCTGCATGATGGAGCGGCTGTTTACGAAGCGGCCCTTCACCGCCATATCCGTCATCACGGTCTCGTCCATCGTCAGGAGCTTCAGGACCTTCGCCGCGGTCGCTTTTCTATCACAGGAGGATGCCACCATCAGCCATGTTCCTCCATCGTAGGAAGCTGTCGGCGCCGGTATGATCGACCAGCCGGTCTCCTCCGGTTTCGTCGTCTCGGAAGATTCTCCGCCCGCTACCGTTTCACTCGGCTCCTGCTGTTTCTCCTCATGACCCGGAACATATCCGATCACTTTCGAAGCCTTATTCAGCGACCCGAAGAAAAGCACACACTGACCGTCGTTGATCGCACGGATCCACTCTTCACTGTCCTCTTCAAACTCGAGTGTCAGCGTATCGTTGAAGAGTTTTTCCTGAAGGCTGAAGTACTTATCAAACTCTGCATCTACAGTCACTTTTCCATCCGAGACCCACGGAACATTTCTTCCCGCCCAGAAGAGTCTTCCCAGCTGCTGGCGGTCGGCCAGGAGCTTGATGACGCCCTCCGTATTCATGCTGACTTCCCTGGCCTGCTCCATAAAAGAATCCCAGGAGGAAAGTTTTGCCGTCAGCTGCGACGGTTCAGCAGAGCCGAAAAGCTTATCCGACAGATAGCGGTTATAGATAATGGCAGTCGGTGAAAGATCATAGGCAAGTGCTTTTATAGAATGATCCTTATTCGTGGCTGCTTTATAGGTATATTCAAACTGGTCTGAAAGATCACTGCTGCTGATACCGGTCTGCTCGATCCCGATGCTGTAGTCGCTGTCGGTAAAGTTCGGGAGATTGTCGGCATCCATCATAAAGAGGTCCGGTTTTTTCTCTGAGGAAAAAGCACTTTTCAGCTGCTGGATATACTGATCCGGTTCCACATAGACATATTCATAATCGATATCTTTGAGATACTCGGAGAACTCCTTGCTGAAATCCTTCTCATAGCCGTAAATAACGAGCGGATCTTCAGATTCATCGGTTACGGAGGAAGGGACAGTCGGGCCGGCTGTCGGCTCTGTCGGTTCAGTAGGATCGGAAGAAGGCTCTGTATCCGTCACGCTCTCCGAAGATGTCTCTTCTGTCGAAGGCTCCGTGGATGGCTCTTTTGACTCATCCTTCGTCTTCGGCTTACAGGCACACATCGGCAGCGCCAGAGAAACCGCGAGTATGGTTGTCAGCAGTTTTCTTACCTTCATGATGCCCTCCGTAGAATAATCTAAAAGTAAGTTTACCGCATTATAAAAATGCTTTCAAGAAAAGTGACTTTTTCGAAAGGATCATCACATCCTATGACCTGTTCCCTTTATATAATTGACAACCGCCGGATTTCATAATAAAATTTCACTTGTCTTTATGACATCCGGGGCATTAGCGCAGTTGGGAGCGCATCACACTGGCAGTGTGGGGGTCAGGGGTTCAAGTCCCCTATGCTCCACCAGAATTATGAAAAGTCTTTCCGCTTTATCGCAGAAAGACTTTTTCTTTTCCATCCTACTTGCGGTCTATCCAAATCCTTATACCGATATAACACTCTCAACTGTAATTTTTATCGGTAACACCTTATTCAACCGTAACAGACTTCGCCAGATTCTTCGGCTTATCGATATCGCAGCCGTTTTCTTTCGCTACATAGTAGGCGAGCATCTGCATCGGTACGATCTCGACTACTGCGGAGAACAGCGTGTCGATCTTCGGAATGAAGATCACGTCGTCCGCTTGGGACAGGATCTCCTGATTACCTTTATACGCTACTGCCAGCACCTCTGCACCACGGGCCTTGACCTCGACGATATTGCTCAGTGTCTTTTCCATGATCGACTGGTTGCAGCACAGTGCGATGACCGGCTGATGCTCTTCGATCAGAGCGATCGTGCCGTGTTTAAGTTCGCCGGCGGCATAAGATTCCGCGTGGATATAGGAGATCTCCTTCATCTTCAGCGCTGCTTCCAGAGCGATTGCCGAGTCGGTATTTCTTCCGATAAAGAACATCGACTTCGTGGCGTGATACTTCTTCGCCATCTTCGGGATCTTCGGGTTCATATCCAGAGATTCCTGGATACGCTTCGGAAGCATCAGGAGCGAAGACAGGTGATGGTAATAATCTGCATCCTCGACTCTATCCAGTGTGCGGGAGATATAAAGCGCAACCAGATAAAGTACGGATACCTGTGTGGTATATCCCTTTGTCGTCGCTACCGCGATCTCCGGACCTGCCCAGGTGTAGAGGACATCGTCCGCCAGTTTAGCAATGGTGCTTCCGACAACGTTTACGATGGCGAGCGCTCTTGCGCCTCTGGATTTGCACTCCTTCATTGCCGCGATAGTATCTGCTGTCTCACCGGACTGGGAAAGAACGATAAGAAGTGTATGCTCATCGATCAGCGGGTCACTGTAACGCAGTTCACTTGCAAGTTCGCAGGAAACCGGGATGCGGCAGAGCTTTTCAAGTGTATATTTCGCAGCGCAGCCGGCATAGTAAGCGGAACCGCAGGCCGTGATCAGGATCTTGTTGATGCTCTGGAGATATTCTTTGGACCATTCGATATCGTCGAGAACGACATGCCCGTCCTGGATTCGTGGGGTGATCGTTGCTTTGACAGCTCTCGGCTGCTCGATGATCTCCTTGAGCATGAAGTGCTCGTATCCGCCTTTTTCTGCAGCCTCGATATCCCAGGTGATGCGGGAGATCTTCTTCGTGATCGTCTGTCCGGCAGGGTCAAAGACTGTCACACCATCCGGTGTGATCTCGGCAAACTCACCGTCATCGAGGTAGATGGCGTTTCTGGTATTGGCAACAAGTGCGGTAACATCAGATGCGAAGAAGTTTTCTCCGGCGCCGACACCCAGGATGAGCGGGCTTGCTTCTCTTGCAACATAGATCGTGTCCGGTTTTTCGGTGCAGATGACACCAAGAGCATAGGAACCGGAAAGACGGGAGGATGTCTTGATAACTGCACGGCGGAGATCTCCCTTATAGTACATCTCAAGGAGGTGCACGATAACTTCCGTATCCGTCTCACTCTCGAAGTGATATCCCTTTTCGGTAAGTTCTTCACGGAGTGCGATATAGTTCTCGATGATACCGTTGTGCACGATGGCAAAACGGCCGTCATTACTTAAGTGCGGATGTGCGTTAGTATCTGTCGGTGCACCGTGGGTCGCCCATCTGGTGTGCCCGATGCCGGTCGTACCCGGGCAGGTCTTTCCGTCTTCGGTCAATTCGCAGAGATTGGCGATTCGTCCGCTGACTTTATCGACCTTGATCGCACCATCGTTAAGGACCGCGATACCGGCGGAGTCATAACCTCTGTACTCCAGTTTCTTCAGGCCATCCAGAAGGATCGGGGCCGCCTGCTGAGTTCCTGTATATCCGACGATTCCACACATATTCTATTCCTTTCTTCCGTACCTTTTCCTGAGGCTCTCCCCGCCTCTTCCGGATACGAAAACGGGCTCACGAAAAGAGCCCGCAGTGTTATTTTCTAATGATGATGCTTTCTCTTTCTGCGCCGACAGACACATACGTGATCGGGCATCCGATCGCCTTCTCAACATAGAGTACATAGTCCTGCGCAGCCTTCGGAAGGTCTTCCCATTTTCTGCATCCGGTGATGTCCGTCTTCCAGCCTTCGAAGTACTCGATGACCGGCTTGCAGGAATTAAGTGCTACCGGGAACGGGAAACGGTCGATCTTCTGTCCGTCCAGTTCATACTGTGTGCATACCGGGATCTTATCCATGTAGCTCAGTACGTCGAGCTTGGTAAGAGCGATCTCGGTCGCTGCCTGTACCTCGATGCCGTAGCGTGTGGCAACGATATCCAGAGGACCTACGCGGCGCGGTCTTCCAGTCTTCGCACCGTATTCGAAGCCGGCTTTTCTGAGTTCTTCCGCCTCATCGCCGAACATCTCACATACGAAAGGTCCTTCACCGACACAGGTGGAGTATGCCTTTACGACACCGACAACATCGTCGATCTTTGCTCCCGGGAACCCGGATCCGATCGGCGCATAAGCCGCCATCGTGTTGGAAGATGTTGTGTAAGGATGAATTCCGTAATCCAGGTCACGGAGCGATCCGAGCTGCGCCTCGAAGAGGATATTCTTGTTTTCTTTTTTTGCTTCCGCTAAAAAAGCACCTGTATCGCATACGAAAGGCTTGATCTTCTCGCATGCATCTTCGACCCACTCTTTGAGCATATCCATGGTATAAGGTCTTGCGCCGTACACCTTGGTGATCGTCAGATTCTTCCACTCAAGAAGATCAGCAAGATGCTCCATCAGGTGGTCTTTATAGAAGAGTTCACCGGCGAGGATCGTCTTCTTCTGGTACTTATCAGAGTAGAAAGGAGCGATACCCTGCTTGGTGGAGCCGAACTTCTTGTCGGCCAGACGCTGTTCTTCCAGGCCGTCGAGTTCTCTATGCCACGGAAGCAGCAGCGATGCGCGGTCAGAGATCTTCAGGTTCTCAGGTGTGATCGCCACTCCCTGGGATACGACCTCCGACATTTCTTTCCAAAGATTTTCCGGATCCAGTGCTACACCGTTTCCGAGAATATTTACAACACCATCGCGGAAAATACCTGACGGCAGAAGGTGAAGAGCAAATTTACCCTTCTCGTTAATGACTGTATGACCGGCATTTCCTCCGCCCTGGAAACGAACGACGATATCGTACTTTTCCGTCAGAAGATCGACCATGCGGCCCTTGCCTTCATCTCCCCAGTTGATGCCCACGATTGCGCAGTTTTTCATGTGTTTTGCCTCCTGTTGATGTGCGAAGCTTTCAAATAAACAATGGTGTCCTGTTGTACTAAATCAAGACACCATTGTCAATACCGTCACATTTTATACTCTATATAAAGAGCGTTGTCAAGATTTTCCTTTTTCTTCCGCTCCATCGTCCGCAACTTCTTCCGGTTCTTCCGGGATCGGACCGAGTACGATATCTGCGAAATTGATCGGAAGTCCGATCGTCGGAACGCGCACCTGACCGGCTTTTGATCTGCCCGGAAGGACCGTGATGCCTTTCTTCGGGAGTACGAAAGAAACCGTCAGGTCAGCCGTGATCGCACCCGGATCTGCCTCACCGGTATTACAGTCGACGCCTGTCGGGATGTCGATAGCGATGACGCGGGCACCTCTGCTGTGTCCCTCTTCGATCTTCGCAGTGATGGCAAGGATATTCGGAGGAAGAGGTCTCGCGAATTCATATCCCGTTCCGATAATGCCGTCGACCAGCACACATGGCATACCGGGTTCTTTTTCATAGATCATGCGGGAGATCCCGGCCTGCCAGATCGCAGGATCAAACTCGGATGCCGGTTTGATCGGCACACCGAACTTCTCCGCTGCAGCGCGGTTGTTTTTTACGGTAGGAGACTGTGTCTCACCCGGGAAGCAGTCCCAGATCGTTACCTGGTATCCCCAGGATTTCAGAAGTCTTGCGGCAACATAAGAATCGCCGCCGTTCATGCCCTTGCCGGCAAAGAAATGGATCGGAGTAGTCAGTGCTTTTGCCACGATAGTACATGCATTGGCGACTGCCAGTCCCGCATGCTCCATCAGGATCGATACCGGCACCTGATAGTCACTCGATGCGGCTTTGTCGATCAGCCTCTGCTCTTCCCTCGTGAGCGTCATGCGCACACGGCGCACCGGCTCGACAGGCTCCTTCGGCGGTGGTGGATTCAGTATGCTTTTCTGCGGCCAAAATGGGCTTTCATTTTTTCTCATTCTTCCTACCCGCTTTCACCAGTGTTTCACTGCGCTCCGGAAGCAAAACCGGAGACGCCCCTCACATCTTTCATTGTATCATTTCACTTCCGATATGGTCGAGTGCTTTTACGATCGGAATCGTCAGAAAAGCGATCAGTGCGCCGGCCAGGCTTCCCGCCAGGACCAGATACGGAAGATACGAGATCACATAAACTGTCCGCATCACCCAAAGCGCTGCCAGGATCTGTCCGAGCCCATGGGCAGCCGCTCCCGCGATGCTGACACCGAAGATCGAGACATTTTTTCTATCCGCCAGTAGGCACATCGTGCACCAGGCGAAGATCCCGCCTAGAAGCGAGAACAGGAAACCGATGATATTTCCGCCGAGTCCAAGGATCACAAGAGAGCGGAGGACCGCCACAAGAAATGCCTCTTTCTTCCCGACTCCATAGAGAGTCACGAGGATAGCAATATTCGCAAGTCCGAGCTTAAACCCGGGGATCGGGAGGATCCCTCTCGGCAGAAGCCAGGCTTCCAGGATACTCAGCACCAGAGCCAGGGAGAGCATCATTGCGGTTTTTGCGATGTCATACGCTGTCCTTCTCATTTTGATACCGCATCCACCTTTCCGGACGGGTACTCCTTCTTTGAGTCACCGGAAACGATCTGAACGACGACCCGGTTCGGAAGACATACCGCACCATCTCCGGGAGATGTCAGATCCCCCTCTTTTTCGCAGATCTTATCTGCGCAGCTGCTCTCTTTGATATAGACTTTTTCGGATGAAAGATAGATGACCATATGACCTTTTTCCGAATCGATCGTGTATTCCATCGGTTCGGAAAACTCGCGCAGATCCATCTCAAGGAGGACTTTTCCGTCCTGTGTGATACGAACATACCGGGCATCTCCTTTATGGACATGACGATGGATGAACATCCCTCCGATAATGATCGCACAGCATAAAATTATTGCGCCGATGATAAAAGCATCTCCGGATGAAAAACGGAAATTTCTCGGTGGCAGTTTCTTAGCCGAAGTATTCGATTGTCCATCCGTCCTGTGCATTCACCTTTCCCTTCAGTGATGAAGATACCCATAATGTACCATTATCTATGCACAAAATACAATCAAGCTTCTGCCTTTCAGCCATCGTTTTCGCATCGCTCGGGCCCAGTGAAAAGAGCGCTGTGGAATACACGTCTCCACGTGTACCATCCTGACCGATGATCGTGACGGAAAGGATATCCGAACTGGCAGGGTAGCCTGTTCTCGTATCCATGATATGTCCGTAGCGCACACCATCCTCCACGAAATACCGCTCGTACGAGCCGCTGGTGATGACTGTGCATACTGTATTTCCCGGGACAGAATATGTGCAGCAGAGCGATCCCGGAGTGATCGGAGATGCCACACCGACCGACAGTTCCGAAGAAGAAGTCCAGGCGCAGATGTTTCCGCCAAGATCCAGAAGGATCTTCTTAAGGTTGAAATTACGGAGTTTCTGCATCAGGATGTCCCCTATAAATCCCTTGGCCACGCCGCCGAGATCCACGGCGACACCCGGCTCTACATATGCACGATGGTTGGAAAGAAGATGGACCTTCCGGTAATCGACATTCTTGACTGTTTCTTCGATTTCACGGCTTTCCGGAACATGCATATTATCTGTCCCGAATCCCCAAAGATCCATGATCGGCGCGATCGTGGGATCGAAGCGTCCTCCGGTCTCTTCAGCATATTTCTTTGCCAGCTGCAGGATATAGTAAGTATCTTCAGATAAAGTTACCGGTTCTTTTTCCGTAGACTGGTTCAGCTTTGCGATCTCACTGTCTTCTTTCTGTCTTGAGAACTTCGCCTCCATCTTCAAAAGCAGATCGGAAGCCTCTTTCACTGCTTTTCCCGCATCTTTTCCCGCGCATGTCAGCGTGATATAGGTGTCGCACGCAAAAAGGCTCAGCGACTCTTCCTTCGTCTTTTTACATCCCGAAAGCGTAAAGATCCAGGAAAATATAAAAGTGAAAGAAAGGAAAAAAGCCATGCTCCTTCCGGGCCTGGAAGAAGATGGCCTTTGATTATTACTATTTTCTGTCCTGTTATGTCTTGTCCAGATAACTGATCTCATGGTCGTCCTCAGAGTCATCCTCCCGTTTGTGCCGGGTCTCCTTCCCGTGGAAGATCGCATAGATATAACCGCCTCCGGCGATCACCAGCACGATCCCCACGACAAGGGCCTCACCCCAGAATACCACATATTGCTCGGCAAGTCTTGCGGACCGCTCATAATATGGTATCTGCAGCATATCGCTGCCGGAGTAGGACTTCTTCAACGGAAAGTACTTTTTCCAGAGCGAGGTGACATGGAATCTCGAAGTGTTACAGATGATCTGAAGTTCCGAACTGTCTTCGCTATATCCGATCGAGTCGGCCATCGCCTGGACAAGATCATTATACGCTATGTTCTTGATCGGGTCCATCAGAAGGACTTCGTAGCAGGTCACGGCAAAGTCCGTATCATGCACAAGATTCGATGCATCCTCCGCCGTCGAGACAGCGCCGACCGGTCCGTTGGCCAGCGCCGCCAGCTGCCGGAATTGGACATATGCACGGGGAACGGTAACACCTGTGGTCTCCGCGATCTCATCTTTCCCTTCGTTGACAACACCTACCACCTGAAAACTCAGTCCGTTGATTTCTACAAGAGAACCGAGTACCTGATAGGAATGGAAAAGATTCCATGCCAGCTGTGTATTCAGAACGATGGAGAAACGGTCTCCGTTCTCATCCGGGAGAAATCCTCCGCTTTCGTAGCAGAAAGGATGGATAACGGCATAATCATTACTGACTCCGATGACCTCACAGGCATCCACACTGCCTGTTTCTTTCTTCTCAAGAAAACCTCTCGCAGGATACTTCGCCGCAGAAGAATAGCAGTCCTTCCATGGATTGACGATCTCCGCACCCTTCGACGACATTCTTCCATTTCCGATCGCGGAAAGTTCTGTTGTATCAAGCACCTCGTGGATCTGCTCCACTTTTTCGATATCAAGTCCCCGGGAAGACTTTCGCGGCGCAGATCCGTCATCTGTCGCCAGCCCCGGTCCCAGCACTGTCAACTGGCGGTACGGCATTTTCTTTGACTCGAAGTAATCCGCCGCATACTGGAAGGACTGTCCATCCAGCACCTTGCGAATGCGGATGACCGATGCTGTCGACAGTACGATCCCTCCGATCACCAGGAAAAACGGCAGACCCATCAGGACATAGTGGCAGTGGCGGCAGAGGTCGCCCCATTTTCTCTTTATGAAATTCTTCATCTTTGTGCGGAATTCCATCAGTTCGTTTCTCCTTGTGCCAGACGTACCTGCTCACCGTTCTTGATCGGTTTCTCTGTTCTGACGATACAGTAGGACATATTTACTCCGGCTCCCTCGATCGCATAGGAAGTAGCATCTTCCGCCAGGATCTTCACAGGAAGTTTTCTCGCGATATAACGTTCTCCGAGAGGACTGTTCTTCGTAAGAAGTATATAGATGAATGATCCTTCCGTATCTGTCTGAACTGCGCCCTTCGGGACAACACAATCATAGTAACGGTTTGATGTGGAGATCGTGCAGTTGATCTGCATTGCTCCGGGGATCAGATACGATCCTTCAACATTAATACGGACGATCCTGGAGTTTACCGGGTCGGACGGATCCGGACGGATGGAGTCAACGACAGCGGAATCACAGTAGTCAGTTCTTACTTCAGATCCGATCATCATATTATCGGCTTCTCTCTTCTCGACCTGGCACTCTACATACATCCCGGAGTTCATATCTGCGATGACGAACATCTCATCGCCCTTCATGCACTGTGCGCCACGGGTCGCACTGATAGAGATGAGCGTACCGGAGATCGGTGCACGGACTTCTGTGATCTTATAGTATTCTTCCAGTTCCTTGATCTTCTTTTCAAGATCTTCTTTCTTCTTGAGGTTCTCTTCCTTTGCATCCTTGTCCTGGTCAGAGCTGATGCCGGCGTTTGTTTTCGCATCACTAAGAGTTTTTCTTGCCACCTGAAGAGTGTGCTTTGCATCTTTCAGCGCACGCTCGGCTTCTTCTACCGTAGTGATCTGCTCAAACTCGGTAAGATCTGCCTGCTTCTCTTCAAGTTCAGTGGACTTCTTCGTGTAAGCAGTTTCCTTATCGACCAGCTGTGAGCACACGGTCTTGAGTTCTTCGGAAACAGAATTGTACGAGGACTGCTCTTTCTCCACTGCTTTCTGTGCTGCGGCAACATCCTGATTTGCCTGATCAAGAGCCGCCTGATCAAAGTTCGGATCGGAAGGATCCGTGATGCAGGAAGCCAGGGCATCCTGGGCGGCAGTAAGCGTCTCTTTTGCCATTTCGATCTTCTCATAAGCAGCATCTCTTCTCGATTCAAGTTCCTGCTTCTTCGACTCCAAAACAGCCTTATCCTTTTCGAGCTGTGTGAGCTGGTCCTGGATCGCTTTGATATCGTTCTTCGTCTGAGCAACCACGGTTTCTTTGTTCTTGGCTGCTGCCAGGTTCTTCTCCGCCTGCTTTACTGCCTTTTCCGCATCATAAACAGCCATCTCCATGTCATAGTAATCGCTGTTTTCCGAGGGCTTTCTGGCAGCGTATTCCATCTCTTTTTCCAGTGTCTTAAGGCTCTCTCTAGCTTCATCGAGGTCCGCATGTTCCTTCGGGATCTCAAAAGTCGCCAGAACATCGCCTTCCTCGACCTCCTGATAGAGATAAACAGGGACATCCGCGATCGTCATTTCACCCGGAGCCTTGACCTTCAGCTCATTACCGGCATGCAGTGTACCCGTTGCGCGTGAGATACTACTCAGTGTCGCACCATAGACCTGCTGCGTGCTGACCTGTGTCAGTGTCATATTCATGATCGTGTTAGAAAAGAACGTCAGGATCCCCATGATGACCAGGAAAATGATCAGTGCCTTGATGATCCACTTTCTGCTCTTTCTCTTTTTATTCTCGTCTGACATAGTCAAAACCTCCTAATAACCTCGAAACCTTATTTGATTCCCGATCGGGAGATACCCTCGACCAGATACTGTTCTCCATAAAGGAAGATCAGAAGCGGCGGCAGCATGAATATGAATGATGCCGCGAACGCGACGCCTACTTCCGAAGCATTGATCTGCGATAGGAATACGGACAGTGGCTGCTTGCCGGAATCCTCGAGAAGGATCAGCGGCTGCTCGACCATGTTCCAGTAGTCTATGAAAAGAAGGATCGCCATCGCGTAGATCGCACTCTTACACATCGGCAGGCAGATCTTCGTGAATATATTCCATTCATTCGCGCCGTCGAGCTTGGCTGCCTCGATATACGAAGACGGGATCTGCCGCATGTACTTACTTAAGAGGAAAACACTGAACGTGGAGAATACACCCGGAAGTATGATCGCCCACCACGTGTTATAGATGCCCAGCTTATTAGCGATCAGGTAGTTCGGAACGAGCGTGACCTGGAACGGCATGAGCATCAGGATGACGTAGGAAAAGAACAGGACTTCTCTTCTCTTTCTTCTGTATCTGGCAAAGCTGTACGAAGCCAGGCATCCGACCATGATCTGTCCCAGAACGATCGGCACGACCAGTGCCACGGAGTTCCAGAACTTCAGAAGATATGTCGGGCTTAAAAACAGAAGCGTCTTGTACTGTGAGAACGATACCATATCCGGGATCATCTTCAGTTTCGGTGTGGAAGAAAGATAAACTTTCGTCTCCGATGAAGCGGAAGACAGGCTGTTATACACCGCGCTGTAGTTCGTTTTGATCTCATCGGTGGACATGAAGGAGTCCAGGATCGTGAGTACGATCGGCATCAGCGCGAAGATCGCAACGGCAAATGCCAGGAGAAATCCGAGCGTCGTCCAGAATCTTCCGGTCGCGGTCCGGATGCGCATTCTTCTCTTCGCATCCGCACGGCCTTTCTCGTGCATCTTCTCGATTTCTTCATCCGAGAGACGGACGATCTCTACTTCTTTCAGATCACGGATCGAACCGTGATCATGATTTTCTTCTTTTACCTTGGACGGGATAGGATTCAGCGGAGTGATTTCATTTCTTTTCATGGTGTCACTCCTCCGTATCTCTTCCGAGTTTATTCTCAGCGATGAACAGTGCACCGACGATGATGATCATGGCGATACACATGATGATCGCAGCTGCGGTCAGCTTCGCGTTATCCAGATGCGAGAACATGTTATTCATAAAGTTCTGCAGCATATAGAGCGCATCGTATGGATAGTCTCCGGCAAGAAGATATACTTCACGGAAGATCTTAAACGAGTTGATCAGGGACATGATCCCGACGAAGAAGATCGTCGGCCACAGATACGGAAGTTTGATACTGAAGAACCGTCTTACCGCTCCGGCGCCGTCCATCTTGGCAGACTCCAGCTGTTCCTGGGGAACCGCGGAGATCGCGGCGATAAAAAGAACCATGTTATAACCGAGGTTTTTCCACAGGAAAAGGATCAGGATAACCAGTCTCGACCAGTCGGACTTCATCCAGTCGATCTTATCGATTCCGAACCAGCCCATGTAGGTATTCAGTGCTCCGTTGTAGCTGAACATGACCTGCCAGATCAAAACGATGGAAGCAACCGGTACCATCATCGGATTCAGCATAATACTTCTGAATACACTTTTTCCGGGGATCTTAGAGCTCAGGAGCAGTGCCAGAAGCAGCGCCAGAAGAACGGCCAGCGGAACTGCGATTCCTGCAAAGATAAGGGTGTTGATCGAAGCGGTACGGAATGCCTGATTATTCCAGACATTGACGTAGTTATCCAAACCAACGAATTCTGTATTAGTTGCACTTCTTTGAAAAGACTGGACCAGAACGATCAGCATCGGTCCGAAAAAGAAAAGCAGCACGCCCAGAAGACTCGGTGTGAGATATCCGGTAAAGACGAACCATTCGCGGATCTTTCTTTTTCTTCTTCCGCGGATCCTTCTTTTTCTCACTTCTTCCGGATTATAATCGTGTGCTGCCATCTTGTTTCCTTTTATTCTCTCACGCAGACTTTTTACCCTTTATCATTGTACTATACATTAAAGGATCTGCGACTGTTTTTCTCAATTAAGAGGAGGGGGCGGGAGCGAGGGGGGTGGACCTCGCTCCCGGGTATGAAAGTAAATAGAAGATAGTAAAGGTTCTTCGCTTACATCGTCCGGGAGATCTGTTTCGGAGGTTTCTCTCCCTTTCGACATCTTTATTGTCGCATCGCGGTATGACTTTCATGTGACCTTAAAGTGACAGAATAGTCACCTTGGAGGATTATCGCTCATGCACTTTCGTAGTCGCCTTGTTCTGGATGATCTTACTTACATCCTCCGCGCTTCTCTGGCCTTCATAATATCCGGCCACTTCTTCTTTGATGATGGCCATGATTCCGGGGTCAAAAGAACTGAACGTGGAAACATTCTCGATAATGGAGACAAACTCATCCGCATCTTCCTGAGTCAGTTCATTCATCCGTCCCATCTTACTCAGATCGACACTTTCATCTTCGGTTTTTCCTTCAAACTGTTTGTTCCACTTTTTTGCATACTCGATCTCCGCTTCATTTCTCCGGTTGAGAGCCGCGCGGTTGACCGGGATCGAATTGAAATCCATCGCATAAGAATACTGCGCGTCTTCACTGAACATAAACCGGATGAAATCCCAGGCCTCTTCGATATGCTTAGACTTTGCCGAGATTCCGAAGGTCATCATCGGAAGCGCACTCATTCCGGAACCATTCGGGGACGGGATACCAAGGAACACCTGTTTCCCCTTCAGGGCTTTCTTTATAGTCGCAATATCCTCCAGACTGTATAATTGTCTTGGCAGGAGCACCAGCATTTTTTCCGCGATACGATCGAACGGATCAATATATGCATCTTCCGGATTCATGGCGCCATAGAAGCCGGAGTCCGTTTCTACCGCTCCCATAACTCCCGTCATGCTGCTGTCTGTCGGTATAGGCTTGGTATTCGCATACTTCTTAGAGATCTCCAGGAGTTCTCTGAATTCTGCAGTATCGAAGCTTACCGTTCCTTTTTCATAATCGATAAATGAATCGGAAGCCACACTAAGCATCTCATCCAGAAGCTGCGTGCTGCTGACGCCATCCTCAAACACCGAGATGTTATCCGGCAGAGACTTGATCACATTTTCAAACTCCTCATAGGTCCATCCGCTTCGATTTCCTACGATATCACTACTTGAAACATATCCGGAAACATCGAAGCACAGCGGGACCTGATACATTTTTCCCTTGCTTTCAAATGCACGGAAGATATTATCAAAATACTCCTCACGCTTTATACCGTTCGGACCATCAATAAGTGTATTGAGATCCACAAGTACGTTCTCGGAATTAAACTGATTATATATGGAGAAGTTCATCAGAATATCCGGCCCCTCTCCCGCGACCATATCCAGGTAGATCTTATCCGGAATCGCTTCATATTCGCGCATTATTTCATCTTCATTTTCTGATGTGATGTCGGCACCATAACTCTTGATGTAAATGCGTGAAAGGTGCTGCGGATCCAGATTATACTCGATAACATAGTCCCGGAAGTTGGAACGGGAGTCATTGTACATCGTTCCGATCTGGATGATCGATTTTCCGGCATGCGGATTCTTCTCCTGCCGGGTCAGCTGTACGATCGAGAATTCTGACGCACCTTTGGAATCTTCATCATTGTCCCAGAATTCCTCAAAGAGATAGATCTCATCATCGGACTTTATAGACATAGAACGGGATCCCGCTGCTCCTTCATTGTAATCTGTCCAGTTCCAGTCCAGAACCGTTTCTTTTTTTCCGTCGATAGGATTGATAGAGCTGATCCCATCCACATCCGAGATATAACATTTATCGTTGCCCTGGATATATTGCCAGTATGAATTTACGCCCTTGACCGGGTCGCCTTTAAATGATCCATTGGATAGATCGATCTCCTGATAATAGCAGTTGGATACTGCATCCTTGTCATCAAATTTCTCAATAGCAGCATAGTATTTACCATCAAAGAAGAAGATCATTCCGGAAAAGCCTTCTACCTCGTCCCGATGGAGTAATTTGCCATCCTTACCCATCAGGGAGACATTTATTCCGGATCCGACCAGATAGTTTCCGTCGTCTGTTCTGAAAATGGATGATTGCCACATCTCTTCAGTATCTTCCAGGAAGATTTCATTTTGGACACTTCCATCTTTGGCGCAATCATAAAGTTTTGTCTTCGTGACACACTCGCCCTTTGTATATACCGTCGCAAGTTTCAGATAAGATCCGTCTTTCTGCGGGTAAACGTTCGATATGCTCTCCGATTCACCGGCTTCTTCTTTCTTGATCAGATTTCCTTCCAGATCATAGTAAAGAGTTCCGGACTGTGAGAATTCTGATGTGATCTCCATCATTTTCTCGCAGGCATCTTCCGCTTCCCAGTCGAGATCCTGGATCTTTTTTTCCACTTCCGGAGTCATTTTATACTGGATCGAATAAGACACCATGATCGAATCCCCAAGGAAGACCATATTATCTACACTCTGGTAATCCACTACCTTATCCTGATCAACAGGAATGGTCACGTCGGCCTTTTTTACAGCAAAATACGGATCATCCTCTTTGACCACGGATTGCCTTACATTATTACTATTTTTGTTTTTCTTGTTGTTACATGCAGTTAGCGGCAGGATCATCGACGAAGACAGAATTACCGCCATCGCCCGCCTCGACAACTTACGCATAGACACACCTCCACGAGATTATTACCATGGATATTGTACGGCGGCGGAACATGAAAAAAATGAAAGATTTGTAAGAAATCCTATCTTCCGTGAACAATTGCGTATGTGCGGTCCTGAACGATGCGGCAGACATCCTCCACACTCTTTTCTCCTCTGAAATAAGGAGCCGCTTCTTCCTCAATGATCTGCAGCACGGAAGGATCCGTGGACATGATCGTGCTGACACTTTCGATCAGCGACTTAAATCCCTTGGCATCGTCCTGCGAAATACGGACCATCGTCTCCGGGAAAGGAAAAAATGAAAAGAAAGACTCATCGTGTTCAAACTGCTCGATCAGGAACTGGTTGTCGGAGATCGCATCATCGCAGATCCGGTCGAATGCTTTTCTGTGGAGAGGAATCGATCCGAGAGAAGATGTATAGCTGTACTGGGAATCCTCATCAAACAGACGGCGGATAAACGTCCAGGCCTCATCTTTATTATGCGAAACAGAGGAGATCGCAAGTGTAAGGACAGGCATCGCCGAGACACCTGAACCACTAGGTGACGGCATGCCGATATAGATCCCCCTGTTCTCCAGGATCGACCGGGTCTCCGCATACCGGTACAGATTATAGATCTCCGTCGGAAGAAGCGCCAGTTTCCCCTGCTTCATGAGATCCTCTGTACTCTGCTGCGGATCCGAAACTGTAAAATCAGGGATCCCATCCCCGTCGGCATTACCGGTCTCCACATAGTCTGTACCGTATTCTTTCGTGATCTTCAGAAGCTGGCTGAATTCATCTCCATCGAAATAAACATCCTTTTTCGTATAATCGATGAAGTCAAGCATCGCATCCGACAGCATACGCTCCAAAAGATCGTTATATTCCAGTTCCGCCATGACTTTCACATCAGATGGTAATTTCTCTACGATTCCCGAAAACTCGGAATAGGTCCATCCGGTCCTCTCTCCGATCAGGTCCTTATTCCCGAGCAGTCCTCTGATATCAAAACATACCGGGATCTGATACAGTTTTCCCTTATTCTCAAAGGCAGATAAGACATTGTCGAAGTATTCTTCCCTGTTCAGGCCGTTTGGGCCATCCACATACTTATTCAGATCGACGAGGATCTCTTCGGAATTAAACTGGCTGAAGCAGGAAAAATCCACCAGGATATCCGGCCCCTTCCCCTCAAGCATCTCAGAATAGACCCTGTCGGACAGGATCGTCTGGCGCTGTGAATAGGAAAGATCCGGAGCAAGAACGGTATTGTAATCCCTCACCCTGATCCTCGATGTATTTCCATCCTCCGTATTGTAAGAGACGATGTAATCCAGAAGATCTCCGGATGGGATCCCGATCGTTCCCATATCGATATACTTCTTTCCCGCATGTGGATTCTTATCTGTTTTTACAAGAGAAACGGCATATGTTTTTTCGATCATATCACCGGTAACTTTATCTGTTTCATAAGCAGATCGGAGAAAAGCACTTTTACTGTCCGAAATGACCCGGAAACTATCCGGATCGAAGTTGGAATAGTTTACGTCAGTGCTGTTCCAGTTCAGGACCTCTTCGAGGCTTCCGGAAGAAAGGTCCACTCTGTGGATCCCGTTTCCATCGATCGTATAGCATTTCCCGTCTCCTCCGGAGACGACATTACCGACCGTGGCCTCCAGTTTTTTTCTTTCGCCTTTGAGGGAACAGGTCGCAATATCGAGTTCAGAGAAGGAGATCGATTCCACCATTCCGTTATCGGAATAAGAAGACATCAGTGCATAATACTTATCACCGGCTTCAACGACATTCCCGTCAAGATCCGGATCCACCACATATCCCAGCAGTTCTCCCTTGGAAGAAATAATCTCGATCGACCCGTAATCCGAGAGAATAAGCGACCCGTCATCTGTGACAAGGATCTTTCTTGGAGATATCCCGGAATCCGACGGGATCTTCACAGACTCTTTCAGAAGTCCTTCTACACTGTAGATCAGCAATTCGCGGTCGGTACCAAGCGTGTCGAAGTCTATGTGTTCGACCAGGCATAATATCTCTCCGTTTCTTCCTGAAAAGAGGTTGATGACATCACTGTTAAACGGAAGTTCGATCTTCGACAAAGGATTCCCGTCAAAGTCAAAGATCACCAGCCCGTGCTCATAAGACTCCTGGACCTTTCTCATTAAGTCTCCTATCTCTTTCCCCGTCGGCTCATAAAGATCGTTCATCTTTCTTTTCACATCCGGCGGGAATTCATAGATGATCTCATAAGATGAAACAACAGAGTTTCCGACGATCTCGGACACATGCTGAACGAAGCTCTGTACTTTGCCTTTGAGTTCCGGTTCGATGTGGATCTCTTTTGCCGAGGACTGGAAAAACGGATCACTTTCTTTTACGGTCTCATTATGACTGACCTTCTTTTTTCCGCAGGAAACTGTGGTGAGTAGCAAACAGAGGATCATAAGGAACGAAAAACAGCGTTTACTCTTCGCACGCATCTTCCCGTCCTCCCTTATGCTCTGTAATCCAGAATGCTCCTGGCATTATGGAAGAAGATGACCGATACAGAGATGTTAAACACGGCAAGGATCAGGAAGTCCAGCGGAAAGAGCGAAGGCGATACGGCGTACAGTCTTCTTCCGATATAAGCGCCCAGCGACAGTTCAAAAATGAATACCGCCGACATGAGCGCGAACGACAGCAGCATATGCGAGTGCCGGTTATTGCTCACGCCGAGCGTTCGCATCGATGTCAGATAACATGCATAGAAAAGGAGCGCCGCCGAAGCATAGAACATCGCTCCGCACGGAACATATGCCGGATGAAGCCTGGCAAAAAGCGATACGATCGTAAGACAGACTATGCCCTCGGCGAATGCTTTTACCACCGGCGCCGTAGCCGCATAGAAAAGCTTCTTAAATGCTTTTCCCGGAATCAGATAGATAAACGGCTTATCCAGTTCTTCGACAAATTTTCCCATCGGGATCGTGAAGATCATGGTATAGCATAGTACCGCCATGGCCAGGATCTGCATGATGAACGGATACATGCCTTTGTGCATCAGTGACTGGAGAAATGCTCCGAGCACGACCGCCACGGCGATCATCGCGATCGATATCCTATCAAAAAGCACTGTCAGCACTCTCTTCTGCTCCGTCATCTGCCGCTGGAGAAGCACGGCTTCGCCTCCCCGGAATCCGAGCAGGTGGGATTTTCTTATCTTTTTGCTTCTGGCATCCGTAGACGGTATCTCCGCGCGGTTTATTTTTCCGAATCCGCGTCCGATCGTGGTAAGGACGCTCTCGTAATAGGCCGATCTATTGTGTACGATGAGAAGGATGCAGGTGATCAGAAGAAGCATCATGAGACCTGCGTATGTCAGGGCCCAGTACAGGTCTCCCGCCATCGCCGCGAACAGGAATCCGCACGCCCATCCTCCCAGAGGGATCATATGCAGGTGCGGCTCGTTGAAGAACGCGACGGTATCCGACCAGGGTGTTTTACTTCCCCAGAGTGCGATCACGATCCCGGCGATAATAACAAGGCTGGAGATATAAAGCGATGCGCGGATCAGTCCGCGGAGCAGACGTGACGAAGAGGATACGGAGTACACTGCCATCGATGCGACAGAAAGGCTGACCGACAGCATCAGCCACGCCCCCATCAGGATCAGCATGTCCTTGGGTCCGAGTCCGAAATAAAACCGGAGGTTCGTCAGCTGCATCAGCAGGACCAGCGTCGCAAGGACACTGGCCAGACATTTTTTGATCAGCCCGTAGAAAAGCACTTTTTCCGCACGTATCGGCGAGACGAACAGCTGGTCGATATCTGCCGGCGCAAAGAATGAGTTTCCGTGGTTCAGTCCGACCCCGATCACGACGAACATGATCAGAAGGAAAGAGAAGGAAACTCCGCCTCTATATGTATTGATTGCATTATCGATGATTCCGGTTTCACCGAGATGATTGATCTCCTGATAGATATAGAGAGCAAAATAAGCAAGCACTATCATCGCCCAGAGCCAGAACATCGGGCGTTTGATCTTTTCGCGGAGGGAATTTCTCCACTGCTTGAAAATCAGATACAGACAGGCATTCATAGCATCTTCACTTCTTCTTTTTGCCCTTTTTCTTCTTCGTCGTCTTCGGATGCGACACAGGTGCTTTTGCATGGGTGGGATTCGGCTTCTTTCCAGAGCTCTGCGCCTTCTTTTGAGAATTCGCGGAAGACGGCTCTGCCACATGGATCTCTTCTTCCGCAAACCACGGAGAATCGTAAGACTCCGTCTCGGCAAAGAAGATCCTCTCCAGGGATTCCGCCCACATACCGATCATCTCTTCTTTTCTATGACAGGAGATGACCTTTCCCTTGCGCATGATATATGCCTTGTTCCAGATGCCTTCCACCGTGGCGATCATATGTGTGGAAACAAGGACGGCCACGCCTTCTTCCGCCAGTTCCTGTATCAGCTGGCGCAGTTCCTTGATCGCATGCGGATCCAGGCCCAGCATCGGTTCATCGAGGAGTAGCAGCTTCGGACGCGGAAGCAGTGCGCAGATGATGGAAACTTTCTGCTGCATACCCTTGGAAAGATCCCTGCAGAGCGTATCCACCACTTCAGTAAGGCGGAAACGGTCGATGAGCTCCGCAGCATATGTTCTCGTTTTCTCGCGGTCGAGCTTGTACGCACGGACTATGAATTCGAACTGTTCGCGGACAGTGAGCATCTCATAAAGGCAGGGGAACTCCGGGACATAGCCCATGATGCTCTTCGCCTGACTGGAACTTGCGGGGAATCCGCCGATCCTGACGTTTCCGTCAAATCGGAGAAGGCCCAGGATACACTTGATCGCCGTAGATTTACCGGCTCCGTTAGGTCCTAAAAGAACGCCGATCTCACCTTCGTCCAAAGAAAGATTCACATTCTCGTTAGCGATCTTTTTACCGAATTTCTTCGTCAGTCCCTTGACTCGAAGCATGGGCCCCTCCTATTTCGTTTCGCATAATAAGACAAGATTAGTTTATCATTTTTTTCCGCCTATTACTATTCTTTCTATTCCGTCTGGGATATAATCGAAAGGTATGAAAATATAGTTCTGATGAGATTCTGAGGATCAAATGAGAATACTTTGGCTAGTGGAAGGGTGCTCCTTCACAGATAAACCGGATACTACGGGATTCGCCGCAAGACATGAAGCTGCTATACGCGCTCATCTGGATGAGGATCACCGGTTAGGTATCGCCTTTATGTCAGATACTCCCGAGCAATCGCCTGTTCAGAAGGATAACATCACCTACTTCCCGCTTCAGGCATCTATGAAGGTGGATACAATTCCCGCCGAATGGGAAAAAACAGAAGAGAAACTGCTTGCTGTGATCCGCGACTTCAAGCCGGACATCATCCAGTGTTTCGGAGCAGAATGGCCATACGGCGCAATAGCGGAACATATCGATATCCCTGTCGTGATACTTCTGATGGGTTTTCTGAACGTTTATTATCCTTCGATCGAAATGGCAAGGGGATACCGCCCTGATCAGAACAGTTTCCGGAGAAGGATCCGCTCCAATGTACGGAAATTACTTTTCTCCGGCAAAAGAAAAGGCAGTGAAACTCCCACCATTGAGCAGAATTCTGCTTCTGAACGGCATGTTATGGAAGTCAACCATTACTTCTTCGGAAGGACCGACTGGGATAAAAATATCGCCAGATACTATTCTCCCGGATCCAAATACTTTCACATCCCCGAGGCTGTCAAATCCTTCTTTTACAATACGGATCATCAGTGGAAATACCATTTCGACGGGAAACTGCATCTGTTTACCATGTCTTCCGGGGATGACAGAAAAGGAAATGAGATCATCCTGAGAACAGCTGAAGTCTTAAAGAATATACTAAAACTCGATTTTGTGTGGGAGATCGCCGGCCATCCGGATTTTTTCTCCTACTTTGAAAAGAAGACCGGCATATCTGCGGAAGATGTAAATATCCGGCTTGTCGGCATGATCGATGACAAGAGTATCCTTGATCATTTTGAGAAGGCGGATCTGTTTATTCATCCTTCTATCATGGATAATTCCCCGCACGCCATCTGCGAGGCACAGCTCATCGGCCTGCCGGTCCTGTCATCAAATGTCGGCGGGATCCCGCAGCTGATCGAAGACGGAAAGACAGGGTTCCTTTATCCGTACAATGAACCACACACCCTTGCTTTCCTGATCGGAAATATATTCGAAGATCATGACCTGTTAACGCAGATTTCCGAAAACTCCAGAACCATGGCTCACATCCGCCACGATCCGGATGCGATCGCAGGCGCTATGTTTCAGGCATACGAAGAAATAATAAAGGACCACGGTGATAGACGATGAAGGATAATGACGCTGATAATCCGACAATATATAATTTGTTTCTGGAGAATAATGAGTATTACCTTCACAGTATCCTGAATTCAAGACGGGCCCATATCGCGTTCCGCACCTCTCCCCGATGCAGAAAACTATACAGGAAATATCTTGATTCCGGATCACTCCCTGTCAAAGAGAGAAATCTCGCATGTTCCAAGGTTCTGAATGCATATGAACACAGCCTGTTCTACAAGCTCTTTTTTCTGAAGAACTGCATCGCAGATGATATTCAGTTCCGGCATGCCTTTTCCAAAGGAAGAATGGAGATCGACCACTCCGATAAGCACCACAGGGATTACTACTCCGTCGCGGTCATCCTCAAGAATGAAGCCCGGAATATACGCGAATACATCCTGTTCTATCAGGCAACCGGGGCGGACCGGATCTATTTATATGACAATGACTCTGACGATAATCTTCTGGAAGTGATCGATCCGTTCATCCGGAGCGGATTTGTTGTTTATAGAAAGTGGCCCGGAAGATGGCCGAAAAAGAGTCTGCAGACTTCCGCATACCGCGACGCTGTCCGGAAAGCAAAAAAACGTACCACCTGGCTCGCTATTATCGATGCAGACGAATTCCTGTTTTCACCCAAAGGAAAAATGCCGGATCAGCTGAAAGCATATGAATCCTATCCCGGGATCGGAGTAAACTGGATCACATTTGGCCCGAATGGCCATGACCGGCGCCCGGAAGGACTCATCATGGATAACTATACCACGGCCATCGAATATGGGAACACCATCAATCATCACATTAAGAGCATCGTTCAGCCAAAAAAGGTCCTGTCCGTGTATCACACCCATTTCCCGATATACCGCAAAAATGCATTTGCAGTTGACGAAAATTACAGATTCATAGATAATTACAGTTCGTATATAAGCAAAGCCGGCAGGGCATTTACAGAAGATAATCACAGGGATATTTTTCGAATCAACCACTACGTTACAAAATCTCTGGAAGACCTTGAAATAAAATGTGCCAGAGGATATGCCGATGGTGTTGACAACGCAGTTTTTGAGGAACAGCTCCGGATGTTTGAGTGCCCGCTGGTCAGCGATTACGAAATAAAGCCCTTTGCGGATATTGTAAGAAGCAGGATTGATCAATAAGGAACCGGTAAAATAAGTATGTTCAATAAAAGCAAAAACGTACAGAATGCCAGCTATCACTTAAGGATCCAGCCTAACGAGAACCGGATGCGCTTAAAGCTCGGTGAAGTATGGCAGTATAAAGATCTCGTCGTTCTTCTCACCAAAAGGACTTTTATGGTGACATATCAGCAGACCGTGCTCGGTCCGCTGTGGATCGTTATCAACCCGGTCCTTTCCAGTTTGATCTATATGTTTGTCTTCGGACATATCGCAGCAGTAGGAACCGCCGGTATCCCCCAGATCCTCTTTTATTTTCTCTCTTCCGCAGTATGGGAACTCTTCTCTTACAGCCTGACGACAAATTCGAGCACCTTTGTATCAAATGCCTACCTGTTCAGTAAAGTTTACTTTCCTCGTATAGTTGTCCCTATATCAAATATGCTGGTCGGGATGCTGAAGTTCTTCGTCCAGTTCATGATCGTCTTTACACTGATGATATCCTTTGTCGTCAGAGGCTCCGTACACCCCCATTGGGCGTATTACCCGCTCCTTCTCTTCCTCTTTTTGCAGCTTGCTGTGCTGGGAATGAGTATCGGTGTCGTAATCTCCAGTCTGACCACGAAATACCGTGATCTGCTCGTAGTTGTAAATGTAGGAGTAAATCTCCTGATGTACGGTTCTGCAGTAGTATATCCGATCCAGGCTGTCCCGGACGGTGTTCTCAAGATCCTGGTAAAGATCAATCCTGTCAGCGAACTTATGGAGCTGATCCGTAAGATCACTCTCGGGGAGGGTGAATTTGATATCGTCTACTACGGAATCGGACTTCTGATCACCATCCTGCTGTTTTTCTTCAGTGTGATGATATTCAATCGGGTGGAAAGGACTTTCGCGGATACGGTATAACAATATGGAACTGAATCAGAACAGTGAAAATAGAGAAGTAATGATCCGGGTATCCGGTCTTAAGAAGAAGTATCTGCTCGGAAGATTCGGCGCAAATACGCTTCAGGGGACGATCAAGATCTGGAGAGAAACCCGCAAAAATCCGAAAAGAGCCAAGGAACTCCGCTCGAAGCGCAATCGGTCATTCTATGCACTTGATGGAGTCGATCTGACCGTTTATAAGGGAGAGACGTTAGGGATCCTCGGAAAAAACGGTGCCGGCAAGAGTACTCTTCTGAAGATCATGAGCCGCATCACCGCCCCCACCGAAGGAACCATCGATCTTTACGGACATGTGACCTCTATGCTGGAAGTCGGTACCGGCTTCCATGGTGAGATGACCGGACGGGAAAACATCTATCTGAACGGCGCGATCCTCGGTATGTCAAAGGCGGAGATCGATGCCAAGATCGACGATATCATCCGCTTTTCCGAGCTGGAAGAATTCATCGATACTCCGGTCAAGCGCTACTCCAGCGGCATGTTCGTCAAGCTCGGTTTTTCCGTTGCTTTCCATCTGGACAGTGAGATCGTGATCATGGACGAGGTCCTCGCTGTCGGTGACATGGACTTCCAGCGCAAATGCATCAGCAGTCTTCTGGAGGCTGCCAACAGTGATGTGCGTACCATTCTTTATGTCAGTCACAACATGAATTCCATCCGGCAGCTCTGCAAGCGCTGTATCGTTCTAGATAAGGGTAAAGTGATTTTCGATGGTGACGTAAATCAGGCGATCTCTATCTATCTTGGTGCAAAAGAACTTATGCCCTCCGATATCAAATACGGACCGGAGCATCGTCCGGATGACTACCTGATCCGGAAGATTCCGTACCTGACCATCGAAAAACTCCATTTGGCAAACAAGGCCGATCCTATCTTTGACGATTCGGAATCTGCCGTTCTGGATTTCACCTGTCTGGCCGAGAGAGATCTGACAAAGGTCGGCATGCGTTTCGAACTGTGGTATCAGGACGGATCAAAGATAGCTACTTCCATGCCGGGTGATTTCTTCAACCTTATGACAGGAGCTAACACGGTTAGAGTGACGCTCCCGCTCACGCATCTTACACCCGGAAGGTATTCGGCAGATATCATCGCATTTAAAGTCGATGAATTCGGAAATGAAAGAAAACTGGATGCTCTCTATCCCGGTTTCACTTTCCAGGTTGAACAGTCCAGAAGCAAAGAGAACTATATGAAATGGAATCATCAGCACTGGGGCGTGATCCGGCTGGATGACAACCACTCTCAGATCATAGACGATGATCACGGGGTGACGGAAAGCGAACAGAAAGAAAACCGGTGAAAGGCAAACGTCTCTGATGGCAACGAAGAAATCAGCAAAAAACTACGATAGATTCAGCGCGGTCAGAAAGGGCCTTCATTCTCTGCGCACAAGAGGCCCGGTCTTTACTGCGAAAAAGAGTGTCGGCTATCTCCGCAGCAGACTCTCGGATAAAGAAAAAGAATCCCTTTCTTCCTGGGTGAGAAAACACGAGTATCCGGATAGTGCCCTGGAGGAACAAAGATCTGCCGTTTTCGGAAGGAAGATCCTCTTCAGCATCATTGTCGCACTTTATAATACGCCGATCGATTATCTAAGGGATATGCTGGACTCTGTCATCGCTCAGTCCTATACCGGCTGGGAACTCTGTATTGCCGACGGAAGCACAGACGGTCAGGAAACGATCCGGTCCGTTTGTGAAGAGTACATCCGGAAGAATAAGAATATCCACTATAAAAAGCTCGAGAAGAATCTCGGTGTCGCCGGGAATACCAATGCCGCTCTCGAAATAGCGACAGGTGATTATTTCGCGGTCCTGGATCACGATGACATACTCTCTCCGGCGGTGCTCTACAAGATGATGGAGGTCATCTCGATCGAAGACCCGGATGTGGTCTATACAGATGAGGCCACCTTCATATCGCCGGACAGGCATGATATCAAATCTATTCACTTTAAGCCGGATTTTGCTATCGATAATCTGAGGGCAAACAACTATATCTGCCATTTTACGGCAGTCCGCCGTTCTCTTCTGGATACTGTCGGGCTCTTCCGCAGCGAGTATGACGGAAGCCAGGACCATGATATGATGCTGAGGCTTTCTGAAGTCACGGACAAATTCGCGCATGTTCCGGAAGTTCTGTACTTCTGGCGTGCGGCTCCGGGATCAACGGCCCTGGGCGCATCTGAAAAGAATTATGCTGCCGCTGCAGGACGCAAAGCGGTTCACGATCATCTCCTATCCATGGGTATCCGTTCCGAGGTCAGCAGTCTGGATTCCTGTCCCACCATCTACAGGATCAGGTATCCGATCAACGGTACGCCAAAGGTCAGCATTATCATCCAGACAAGAGATCATCTCAGGTATCTGGACAGATGCTTGAGATCTATTGAGGAACTTACGACATACGAGAATTATGAAATCATCCTGGTCGAGAACCAGAGCAGGGATCCGAAGACATTTGCATACTACGATAGGGTCATCCGGAAATGGAATAATATCCGTGTGATCCGCTGGGAAGATTCCTGGAACTGGTCTGCCCTGAATAACTATGCCGTCAGAGAGGCGGCAGAAGGTGATTACTTCCTGTTCCTGAACAACGATACGAAAGTCATCACCCCGGACTGGATCCAGGAAATGCTGATGTATGCACAGCGGAAGGATGTCGCTGCTGTTGGCGCGATGCTGTATTATCCAAACGATATGGTCCAGCACGCCGGCGTAATCATAGGATTGGGCGGCGTCGCGGGACATGTTTTCCATATGTCCTTACGGGACAACGCGGGATACATGGGCAGATTGTCCTATCCTCAGGATCTGTCTGCCGTTACAGGTGCATGTATTATGATCCGGCGGAACGTCTGGGACGAGATCGGCGGAATGGATGAGAGCTTTCCTATCGGATACAATGACATTGATTTTTGCCTTCGTGCCCGCAGGAAAGGATACCAGATCATCTGGACGCCCTATGCCGAGCTCTATCATTACGAATCAGTAAGCCGCGGTTACGATACGACCCAGGAAGGAAAATCCAGGCTGAAGCGGGAGAACGAGCGATTCACGACCCGCTGGAAGGCGGAGCTCGATCATGGCGATCCTTTCTACAATCCGAATCTCTCACTCTATCACTCTGATTTCAGAATCAAGGAAACAGATTCCGAGATTTAAAAAAGTTAATAATATTTCTTCGCCCTTTCTGTTATTTAATTCATAGGATATGGAAAATTTATTGATTTTCATTTCTATGTGTAATTAAATAAGGATATGATTTTCATTTGAGAGTTCTTCTCGAAAGGACGGAAAAGTATGTTTAAGATCGTGACCAAAAGACAGCTCAATGAAGCCGTGACCCTGATGGAGATCGATGCGCCGTATATCGCAGCAAAAGCGAAAGCCGGACAGTTCATCATCTTCCGTGTCGATGAATACGGAGAGAGGATCCCTCTTACCATCGCGGATACCGATCCTGAAAAGGGAACGGTTACCATCATTTTCCAGGCTGTTGGCACATCGACCCGCACGCTCGCGCAGATGAACGAGGGCGATGCGATCTTAGACTTCGTCGGTCCTCTGGGAAATGCCACCGAGATCGAAGGATATAAGAATGTATGTGTCGTCGGAGGCGGCGTCGGATGTGCGATCGCTTATCCTTCGGCAAAAGCACTGCACAAGGCAGGCGCGCATGTCGATATGATCGCCGGATTCAGAAATAAAGATATCGTCATCCTCGAAGAGGAGATGAAGGCCGTCAGCGATAACCTCTACGTTACCACCGATGACGGTTCCTACGGCGAGAAAGGCTTCGTTACAAATAAGCTCCAGTCCCTGATCGATGCCGGAAACAAATATGATCTGGTCATCGCGATCGGACCTATCCCGATGATGAAATTCCTCGCGGAGGTCACCCGTCCTTACGGCATCAAGACCCTTGTCAGCCTGAACCCCATCATGATCGATGGTACCGGAATGTGCGGCGGCTGCCGCGTCACGGTCGGCGGCAAGATCCGTTTCGCCTGTGTCGACGGTCCGGATTTCGACGGACACGAGGTCGATTTTGATGAGCTGATGCGCAGAAATTCCTACTACAAAGCACAGGAGCGCGAGAGCGCGAACCACGAGTGCCGCATCATCAAAGCCGGAAAAGCTGCAGAGGCAGCTGCCGAAGCACTTACTGCCGGCATCGAAACCGCCGCATCTTTCACTAAGGAGGAAAAATAATATGGCAAATCTTTCTCTTACTAAAGTAAAGATGCCGGAGCAGGATCCGAATGTCAGAAACAAGAATTTCGACGAGGTAGCTCTCGGTTATACGGAAGAAATGGCGAAGGAAGAGGCTACCCGCTGCCTCAACTGCAAGAACCGTCCGTGCGTGAGCGGATGCCCGGTCAACGTCCGGATCCCGGATTTCATCGCACAGGTCGTCGAGGGTAACTTCGAAGAAGCCTATAAGATCATCACATCGACCAACTGTCTCCCGGCGGTCTGCGGCCGTGTCTGCACCCAGGAGACCCAGTGCGAGAGCAAGTGTGTCCGCGGCATGAAGGGCGAGAGTGTCGGCATCGGCCGTCTCGAGCGCTTCGTCGCAGATTACCACATGGCACACAGCAAAGAACTGATCGAAAAAGCGGAAGATAACGGCCATAAAGTCGCCGTCATCGGTTCCGGTCCGGCAGGCCTGACCTGTGCAGGTGACCTCGCCCGTCTCGGTTATAAAGTAACGATCTTCGAAGCCTTCCACAAAGCCGGCGGCGTTCTGGTATATGGTATTCCGGAGTTCCGTCTCCCGAAGGCTATCGTACAGAAGGAAGTCGATCATCTCGAAGCGCTCGGTGTAGAAGTCAGAACGAACTTCGTTATCGGAAAAACACTCACCATCGATGAGATCTTCGCGGAAGGCTATGAAGCCGTATTTATCGGTTCCGGAGCAGGTCTCCCCTCTTTCATGGGCATCGAGGGTGAATCTCTCGTCGGCGTATATTCCGCCAATGAATACCTGACCCGCGTCAACCTCATGAAGGCCTATAGCGACAAGTACGACACACCGATCCGAAAGAGTTCTGCGGTTGCTGTTGTCGGCGGAGGCAACGTCGCGATGGATGCTGCCCGTACTGCGAAGCGTCTCGGCGCGGAGCACGTCTATATCGTATACCGCCGTTCCGAAGAAGAAATGCCGGCACGTGCGGAGGAAGTCCACCATGCAAAGGAAGAGGGCATCGAGTTTATGTGCCTGAATAACCCGACCCGCATCCTCGGTTCGGAGACAGGCGAAGTAAGTTCTCTCGAAGTTATCTCGATGGAGCTCGGCGAGCCGGATGCCAGCGGAAGAAGAAGACCTGTCGCGATCACAGGTTCCGAGCATGAGATCACTGTAGATACTGTGATCATGGCCCTCGGCACTTCTCCGAACCCCTTGATCCGCAGCACCACAGAAGGCCTCGAAGCAAATCCGAAGGGCGGCCTCATCGCGGATGAGACCATGGCTACTTCCCGTCCGGGTGTTTTTGCCGGCGGAGACGCTGTCACCGGTGCCGCGACCGTTATCCTCGCCATGGGCGCAGGAAAGACAGCAGCTGCTTCCATCGATAAGTACATCAAGGGAAAGGGCTGATACCAGAAGATCTTCTGATAAAATGGCCATCACGGAAAGGACAAAATGAAAAGATCATCCTGGAAATTAAAATGCGGAGGGCTTATGCTCTCCGCTGTTATTTTTCTGTCGTCCTGCGGCAGGAACGATACAGCTACATCTGAAACGAAGTCCGATACAAGTTCTCCCACTACTTCGGAAACCACGGTCGAAACCTCTCCTTCCGAAACGTCTTCTGTGACAACGGAAGGATCCGATCCCTCACTGATCACGGTAACCGAAGCACCCGACGGGATCGATTTCCCGAAAAGCGTTACAATGACGGACGCCCATGACGACCTCGCCGAAGAATTCCGGAAACTTCCGGGTGTGGTCAATGTGCAGAAGAGTTCCGAATACGACGGGAGCCAGTATATCCTTCTTTTTGAAATGCCGGTCGACCACAACGATCCCTCAAAAGGCACCTTCCAACAGAGAGTGTATGTGAAATATAAAGAAAAAGATGCGCCGAACATGTTCACGATCGGCGGATATAATCTTTACTACGGCATGTATGACGGAGATTTCTACAATGAAGCCGAACCTCTGTTTTCCGAAAAGTACGGCTGCAACCTGATCGAACCGGAATACCGCTTTGACGGTAATTCCCGCCCGAATGGTTTCAGTAGTGACAAAGCCGACTACTGGGAATACCTGACATGCGAGCAGGCTTCGGAAGATTTCCACGAGATCATCGAAAGCCTCAAGACGTTCTTTTCGGGAAAATGGTGTATCGAAGGCATGAGCAAAGGCGGTGAATTCACGGCTTATCAGCTCGGCCGTCATCCCGAAGACGCGGATCTTTTCATAGCCGAATGCGCGATGCTGAAGATCGGGCAAAATTCTCCGGGGCTATGTGATTACATCTATACGACCGCCGGAGATGACCGCTACGGAAAAGAAAAAGCGAAACGATACAGAGAGCTTCTTTTCGAGTTTCAGCTGGAAATGCTCAAGCACGAAGATGAATTTCTGGACCAATACTGGAAAAACGCCACGGAAATGTACGGATTACAGTTCTCCTCTTCCTTTACCAAAGAGATCCTTTATGAGTGTACCGTTTTTGATCTCGTACGCATTTTCCAGTACGACAGCGAAGATATGCCTGACGGTGATAACTTCAAAATGATCGAGGATGCACTGGCGCTGAAAGACAGCACTACCGATTGGGAAAAGCTTCAGTTCCGGGACAAATCCTTCGAGGTCATGGAAAATCTCTACGGTCCCTGGCACTATGCCTATCTCGAAAAAGATATGGTCCCATCGGGCGATGATATGAATCTTTATAGCTTCATGTTCCAGTGCTATCGCGAAGACGGCTACTACGCTTATGATTTTTCCTATTTCCGTGACGCCCTGAAAAAAGAAGGTAGCAACGTGTCCCTTTACATCACCGAGGAAATGGAACCGGAGGTGTTCGGATACCGCATCGCCGACGTGCATAAGGAGCTTTTCGCATATAATCCGGATGTGCTCAATACCCGTGTCGGCGCAGTGGAAAAAACAGAGAAACCTTTGATCATAGTCAACGGTCTTTCCGACATATATCAGGTCACGGAGATAAAGGAATCCGATAATCCGAATGTGCATATCTTCAATCTCCCCGCTTCTTTTCACGATGAAGTGACACTGGATCACTTAAGTGATGAGCAATTTAAGGAATATGACGAAGTCGTTCGTTCGGCGCTCGGCATCTAAGCTATAATACCCTATTGAGGTGAACTGAAATGAAGATCGTAGTACTGGACGGATACACCGAAAACCCGGGAGACATCTCCTGGGCTCCCTTTGAAGCACTCGGCGAGCTGGTGGTATATGACTACACAGCGCCTTCCGAGGTCTTCGAAAGGCTGGAAGGAGTATCGGTCTGTCTTACAAACAAGACCTGTTTCCCGGGAGAAGTTCTGGAAAAGCTCCCGGATCTTAAGTATATCGGCTGTCTCTCGACCGGCTTCAATGTCGTGGATGTGGACTACTGCAGAGAGCACGGGATCACCGTGACGAACATCCCGGAGTATGCGACTTTTGCCACTGCACAGATGACCATCGCCCTCCTTCTGGAGATCGCGAATAAGGTCGGTCATCACAGTGATCTCGTCCACGAGGGCGTCTGGACGAAAGGCCGTGATTTCTGTTTCTGGGACGGTACACTGACTGAGCTGTACGGGAAGACCTTAGGCCTTTTCGGGTTCGGCAAGATCGCCTCCCGCGTCAGCCGCATCGCATCTGCGCTGGGCATGAAGGTCCTCGCCTGCCGCCGTTCGGAAATTACGGAGGAGATGAGAAAAGCCGATCCTCAGGTGACCTTCACTGATGAAGAGACGCTCTGGGAAGAGTCGGATGTGATCTCCTTCCACTGCCCACTGACACCTGCGACCACCGGTCTGGTGAATGAGAACGTGATCTCGAAAATGAAAGACGGCGTGATCCTTATCAACACTTCCCGCGGTCCGGTGCTGGACGAAACCGCAGTCGCAAAAGCCCTGAAGAGCGGCAAGGTCGCCGCTCTTGGCGCCGATGTCGTAAGTGTCGAGCCGGTCCGTAAGGATAACCCTCTTCTCACCGCGCCGAATACCTATCTGACTCCGCATATCGCCTGGGCGCCGAAAGAGACACGGTCCCGTCTGATGGATGTCGCGGCAGGCAATCTGTCTTCTTACTTAAAAGGATCTCCCGTCAACGTCGTGTCGTAAGATCAAGCGAGTTACCGGTCCCTAAGGTATGTAGTTTGGCAGAGATCAATTTATGTGGTATCCTTATGCCGTTTGCGGGTGATTTCTCCCGCTATATAGGAAAAAGAAAGAATCCCGGCAGTTGCTTTTGCCGAAAAATATAAAGGAGATAAAAGGATGAATAAGATCCTCTACATGTTTCTCATATCGATGATCCCGGTCGTGGAGCTCCGTGGAAGCATCCCGTATGCCGCAGCTGTCGGTATCCCATGGCACATCGCGCTGCCACTGGCCATCGTGGGAAATCTTCTTCCCGTTCCGTTTATCCTTCTTTTCGTCCGCAAGGTCTTCGACTGGATGCGCAAGTATCCGAAGCTCAAAAAGATCGTGGATTTCTGCGAGAGAAAGTTCGCAAAGAAAGCAGAAAAGGCCGGAAATGTAGCCTTCTGGACCTTGGTCGGATTCATCGCTATTCCTCTTCCGGGAACCGGCGCATGGACAGGATCCGGCATCGCTGCGATCTGTGAGGTTCCCTTTAAGAAAGCGATCCTGGCTGCGGTCATCGGCGTATGCATCGCCGCAGTCGTCGTCACGCTGATCGCTTACGGCGCACTCGCCGGCTTAAGTTTCCTGATCTGATAAATGTATTTCTACGGAGGATCGGTCAGGATCACCCATGCAGCTGATAGATAGTTTCACCAAAGCGGATAAAAAGCGTGTACTCCTGAGTTTCGCAGGTGTTTTCGGGATGGGATTCTTCCTGTCCTTTCTTGTCATGTGCGATCTCGGCACCGACCCCTGCACTTTCATGAACCGCTCCATCAGCAGCCGCATCGGTCTTTCTTTCGGCAACTGGCAGCTGCTCCTGAACTCCGTGATGTTTCTGATCGTGCTTCTCCTTAAGAGAAAACTCATCGGCTGGGGAACTCTTTTTAACATGATCCTGGTCGGTTACTATGTCGATTTTTTCACCTGGATCTGGAGAAATAATATCGCGGATCACATCTTTACGGATGCGCCGAGCCGCTGGGCCATTTTCCTGCTCGCGCTTCTTTTCTTTATGATCAGTGCCGCTGTTTATATTAACGCGGATACGGGAGTTGCCCCGTATGACGGCATCCCGATCATCCTGACAGATGCGGTCACATCGCATCTTCCCCAAATACCGAAAACGGCCATCCGCATATGCTGGGATGGCCTGGCGATCATTATCGGTATTCTTTTCGGGGGCGTGCCGATCGTAGGTATCATCCTGATGGCACTGTTTCTCGGACCGCTTATCACGCTGGTCGGAAAGAAACTCAAGCCTCTACTTTCGGGAGAGTCGAACCGCCGTACGGCATAACGACGATCTTCGCATCTTTTCCTTTTTCTTCGATTGCAGCATCGATCGCTGTCTGGATATCCGAATACGGCTCGAGGAATACTTTCTTTACGAAGTCGTGCGGGAGATCGGAAACGAAAAAGATACGTGCGCGCTCGAGGACCATCGCGATCGCGGCGGCCTTGTGTCCTCCTAAGACGAAGTCCGTCTTGATGTGGGTGATCATGTCAGAGCTCTTCTCGTGACCTGTGAGCCACTGCTCGAAGTGCTTCTCGCCGAGGCCTTCTTTACAGGAAGCGATCCATACGATGATACCGCCGTCCTTGACAGCGTGCTTGGCGTTGTCCAGTGCTTTTTGCGCCTGATACATATTGATGTCTTTCGGAAAACCACCCGCACTGACGACGACGATGTCCGCCTGCTCGGGGATAGAGACCTTATAGAACGAATCGAGGAACTTGCAGCCCTCGCGGTGCGCCAGGATAGGATCACCGGCGAAGCTCCGGATGATCTCTTTTTTCGCGTCGAGAACGACATTGACGATATAATCGACGCCCAGGATCTTACCTGCTTCTTCGATATCCTCACGGACCGGGTTGCCCTCGAGGTGGCCGGCACATGCAGAAGGCTCTACCATCGCGCTGTGGTTGTGCTGAATCGCGTCCCAGGTGGAAACGCCCGGCATGATGGCCTTATAGCCTCCGGAATATCCGGCAAAATAGTGATACTCGATATTGCCGAGACATATGCGGCGGTCCGCTTCTACTACCGGACGGAAGATATCAACAGGGGTACCTCGGGATGTGGTACCTACATGCACTGCGTCATTGACATTGGAATCGATGCAGCGGACACGGTCATAGACAGCATCTCCGACCATGTAGCGCATACGCTCCTCGGTATGTCCGCCATGGGAGCCGAGCGCGAATACGATCGTGATATCCTTATCCTCGATCCCTGCGGCGGAAAGCTCGTCGAGCACGGCCGGCAGGACCTTATAACTCGGGATCGGACGGGTAATATCCGAGGTGATGATCGCTACGGTCTCGCCTTTCTTCACAACTTCACGAAGCGGCGGGAGACCGATCGGCTCTCTCATGGAACGATAGACTTCATCCGATCCGGTAAGACCGATCTCTGCCTCGTTCGGAGTAAGAACTGCCATCACCTGATCATCCGGAACCTGTACCGGGATCTTCTCTTTACCAAAACCTAATGCAATCTCCATGGAGCGCCTCCTGATCGTATTTGTATCGTTTATACCGCAGATGCGGCCGTTTTTCCCTTAAGATGATGCGCCGCTGTCTTCCGGCGGGAGCTGAAGGCCGGGGTTCCGGCTCGACATCTCGCGCGGCGTCTTCGACCTCGTCAGGCACTTCTTTACACACAGATCCATCAGGATCGCGCCGAGAGGAGCAGTGATAAGGATCGAAAGGACAGCTGTCGTTAAGACAATATTACCACACGCCAGACCTGCTGCCAGCGGGATCGCACCGACGGCTGCCTGTACGGTTGCTTTTGGAAAATAAGCGACATCGCAGTAGAGGATCTCCTTGAATTTGAGACCGGATCCGAGAAGGCTGACGAGAACACCGACCGAACGGAATACCAGTGCGCCGAGGATCAGGATGACGGAGCCGAGACCTGCGGACAGGAGCGCTTTGATCTCAACTGCAGAGCCGAGCATGATGAAAAGCAGAAGCTCCGCGCCGACCCAGATCTTCGCGATCTTCGCGGACAGACGGTTCGCGACAGAACGGCGGCGGTTTAAGATCGCTCCACCGAGCGCCATGACGGCGAGAAGTCCGGAGAACGGAACGAAGTCGGAGATATAGGACTCACAGCCTACGAAGAGGAAGGAAAGTCCGAACAGCAGGAGAATCTTGATGGTATCACGCAGATGCACATGCTTGAAGATCTCCGCCATAATGATACCGACACCGATACCGACTGCCAGGCCGGTCACGATAGAGATCGGGATCGATACGACCGTCCATGCGGACAGGCCTTCGCCCTTGCTCATGCCGATAAATGCGGTGAAGAGAACGATCGCGTAGATATCATCTGCAGAAGCACCTGCCATGATGAGCTGCGGGATATGCTTATCCGTGCCGTAGCCCTCTTCCATGAGCCACAGCATCTTCGGCACGATGATCGCAGGGGATGCCGCCGCCAGCATCGCGCCGACGATCGCGGAATCGACATGGGACAGACCCAGGCATGCCGGTCCGAGAATAATAGCTCCAACGATCTCAAAAGATGCCGGCACGAAGCACAGCATGATCGCCGGACGTCCGATCTTCTTCATGTCGCTGACATCGAGGCTTAAGCCCGCGCGGAACAGGATAACGATCAGCGCGATCTCACGGAGCTCGGAAGAAATAGACAGGATCTTCGGATCCAGAAGATTCAGCGCCGCAGGTCCCAGAATGATACCTGTGATGATCAGACCCAGAAGTGATGGTATATGCAGTTTCTTAAAAATCCCGCTGATGCAGAATCCCATAAGGAGCATCAGAGCAAGACTCATAAGCATGTTATTCATAGTATTCCCCTCTTTTTGCGAATGCAGTCATATCCTCGCGAAAACCTTTTCTCGCACAATAACGGATTATAGCACGTTCCTTCTTTTCCGACGCATGAAAAAGCACTGGAAAATCAACGATTTTCCAGTGCCTAACTTCGCTTTTCTTGTGTACTTTTCGCGGTACTTACCGCATCACTTATACATACGCTCGACAAACCTCGGATTCTCATCTGAGATAAGCGCCGCTGCCGCCTGATCGGCAAGCCTTATCGTCATCTGTTCGTACTCGCACTGCAGCGCCGAGACCTGGGACATATCTCCGGTATGTCCGTGGTTTGCACAGGCACAGGTATGACGGCATCTCGGACGAAGTACACATCCTTCACAGTCTTTCGCTTCGACGCGCTTGGCCTCGAGATCCCGGATCTTCTTTTCATCGGTACCCTCACTTACTGAGCCGATGCTGAATCCGTCTCTTCCGACGAAGTGGGTGCAGGGATAGTATTTCCCGTCGGCATCGACCATGAGCTTATGACAGCCGAAATGGCACATCGCATTATCCGCATCCTTCTGGCGGATATAGTTCCGGATCTTGTTTTCGAACGGGATAAAGCGGAAAGCATCATTCCCCTTATTCCACTCTTCGTAGAGCTTCTCGACCTTCTCAAGTTCTTCGGAAAGGACCGCGAAACTCTCATCATCCCACTTAACTCTCTCACCATGCGCCGGAACCATACTTACCGCGCGGACGCCCTTTTCACGGAAGAACTTTACCGAGGCGGATACCGTCGATGCATATTCCGGGTGCACAGTCATCATGATGATCGTCTCCGGGAAAGTCTTAAGGAGCATCTGAAGTTTCTGATCTACTTTCTCTTTCGTGAGGTTCCCGCCACGATCTACACGGACCGGATCCTGTGCCAGTCCGTCATGGGACAGCGCCAGAATGACGTGGTTTTTCTTTGCAAAATCGATAAATTCCTGATCGAGAAGCGTGCCGTTTGTCGTGATTTCAAATGCATATTTCAGATCCGGGATCTTCGAGAGTTTCTCCACGGCATATGTCACCAGATACTCGATCTCTTTTCGTGCCAGAAGCGGTTCACCGCCGTAGAAGGAGATCTGCGCCTTCGGCTGTTCCTTGATCTTTGAGACGCTGTCCACCAGCATATCGATCGCCTTTACTGCCGTCTCCCTCGGCATATACACATCCTCGTGTTTCTGAAGGCAATATTTACAATCAAAATTACACTGGTGAGTCATCACCAGTGTAAGATTTCTTTTTCTATCGACCGTGGGATCTTTACCCATTTTTCTTTTCTCCTTATGCGGCTGTTTCAGGCCATACCGTATCAGAATTCAGACGGATCAGCTTCCACTGTTTCCCCACCCTGATAGTCGATATCATCATCCGTCGTGCACGTTTCATCTGTCGGCTCAACATAGGTATCCATTCCGCCATCGATCTGGATATCACCGCTGAGGTCATAAGTGGTATCAACTGTTGTGTCACCACCGATTTCGATCTCACCTTCGATCTCATACGTCTCCGTCGCCATACCGCCAAAGACACCCAGCCGGCCATCCATCTTGTGCTTAGTAGTTTCTTCTCCACAGCCGGTCGCGGACAGTGCCATCACCGCGGTGAGTGCTGTAACCGCTGCGATCTTTGTCATCGGGGACTTGCCCGGGTTCTTTTTCAGCTGTTCCATCGTCGGGTAGCAAGGTGTATTTATATTTCTCACAGGACTCTTTTTCATTGCTCTGTACCTCTTTTCTTTTTTCTCTTCTTGCTAATAAGACGAAGCATCTTTTCATTCTGTTGCATTTATTACTAAAAATATTAGCAGAAGAGTATAACCAAATTATGAATCAGCGGAAAACTCTTCCGAAGTATCTCTCCACCGCTTCTTTCCACTGGTCAGTCATCCCCGAACTTAAACTGTATCGTGATACCGGATCCGATCAGGGCCGCCCAGACAAAGAACGAGATCCAGCCGTTATGAAGTCCCTGATCAACTACCGGCGAGAGGAAGGATGGCAGTGCTTTCCACGCATTAAGAAGACCCATCGTGCCGAGGAAAACATCCCGAAGGATATCCGCACCGATCACGGCCGTGATGATCTTGATCGCCGGCGACTGGAGCATGCAGATCAGGATACCGGTGAGGATCGCGATCACAAGTGCGATCAGGCAGATCGCCAGGAGCTTCTGCCCGTCGGTACTTCCGGGAAGCCATGACATCACCGCGTTCATCTGTTTATCCGGGATCAGGTTCTGCGTATTTTCCGAGCCGTCGGTCAGCTTGGCGACCTTGTCCGGCGAGAGTGAGACGACGAGTTTTAAATTATTCTGCGTCTTCACGATATAAAGCAGGAATATCTTTACGATGGAATACCAGGTGAAGAAGACGGTGATGAAGAACAGTGCTTTTTTATAGATGGCATACGAGATCACCGCGATGAATATACCGAACATGATCGGGAAGAAGAACTCAAAGACAGTCCTTCCCTTCTCCGGGATCTTCTCGAGAAGGAAGAGGGAGTCGATGAGGTTCGCGGCATGAAATCCCATGAAGAATCCCGCGATCGCCATCGAGAAACGGAACATCCTGAATCCGTAAAAACACAGTAGGACACCCATCGCAAGCAGTGTGATCAATGTTACGGTATCCAGCATATTCTTTGTTCTCCGATCTCTTTTTTTCTGAAAAAGCACCCGTCCCTCTTCTTCTGATCTTCCGGGGAAGCGGAGCGCAGATGTTTCCATCTATCATTGTAGAGAGGAGACTATGCGCAGATGTAACAAAACCTTTTCAATTGTCCGACATTTTTACCTTAAATTGCCTTGCGATTATCCCTCGATTTTGCGAAAATAGAAACAGTACTTCTATTATATGGATAGGGAGGTTTCAAAATGTTTTACGACAGTAAGATTTGGGTCGGCGGAACAGCTAAAAAGTGCTTCATTGAGCCATCAAAAGCGAACCGCCATGGTTTGATCGCCGGTGCGACCGGTACAGGTAAATCCGTAACACTTAAAGTCCTCGCCGAGAGCTTCTCCGATATGGGAGTTCCGGTATTCCTCGCAGACGTCAAGGGCGATATGTCCGGTATCTGCGCAGCAGGTCTCAGCAACGAGAACATGGAAGAGCGTATCGCAAAGTTCGGCATCGAGAACTTCGAGTATAAGGCTTATCCGACTACTTTCTACGATGTATTCGGTCAGATGGGCATCCCGATGAGAACGACGATCTCCGAGCTCGGTCCGATCCTTCTGGGCCGTATGCTGGGTCTTTCCGATGTACAGCGCGCGGTAATGTCCATGGTATTCCGTATCGCTGATGATCAGAATCTTATGCTTCTCGATCTCAAGGACCTCCGTCTCCTCCTCACCTATATCGGTGACCACGCAGACGATTACAAGCTAACTTATGGTAATATCTCCACCGCTACGATCGGTGCGATCCAGAGAAATCTCGCGCTTCTCTCCGATGAAGGTGCAGATGCATTCTTCTCCGAGCCGGCATTTGATGTACTGGATTTCTTTAAGACATCTTCCGACGGACGCGGCATGATCAACGTCCTGAACGCGACAGAGCTCTTTAACAAGCCTCTTCTCTACTCGACATTCCTGCTGTGGCTCTTAAGTGAGATCTACGAGAATCTGCCGGAAGTCGGCGATCTCGACAAGCCGAAGATGGTATTCTTCTTCGACGAGGCGCACCTGCTCTTTAACGATGCTCCTGCATTCCTCCTCGAGAAGATCGATCAGATCGTCCGTCTCATCCGCTCCAAGGGCATCGGCGTTTACTTCGTATCCCAGAGCCCGAGCGATATCCCGGGTAACATCCTGGCACAGCTCCAGAACCGTGTACAGCATGCCCTCCGTGCATATACTCCTGCCGAGCAGAAGAAACTGAAGGCAGCTGCCGAGTCCTTCCGTGCGAATCCGGAATTCAATACCGAGGCTGCTCTTTCCGAGCTCGCTGTTGGTGAAGCGCTGGTTTCCTTCCTCGATGAGAAGGGTACCCCGGGCATCGTCGAGCGTGCATTTATCCTCCCGCCGCAGAGCTACATCGGATCCGCTGGATTTGAGAAGATCCAGGAACTGACCAATGCAAACCCGCTCTATGAGAAGTATCGTCTGGCTGTCGATCCGGAATCTGCTTATGAGATCCTGATGGCAAGATACGGCGTTCCTTCTTCTCCTGCAGAAGCCACTCCTGCTACTGTTGCACCTGCAGCTCCTGCTGCCGCTGCTCCGGTAGAGACTGCACCGGCCGCTGTTGCTCCTGTAGCCGCAGCTCCTTCTGCTGCCGTCCCGGCACCAGCTACCGTCGATCCGAAGGAAGAAGAGAAAGCCCGTCTGGCTGCGGAGAAAGAAGCAGAGAGACAGCGCGCCGCGGAGATCCGTGAGCAGCGTGAGGCTGACCGTCAGGAAGACCGCGACCGCCGCATCGAAGAAAAAGAGCGTGCTGCCGAGATCCGCGAGCAGCGTGAACGCGACCGTCAGGAAGACCGTGAGCGCCGTGAAGCTGAGCGTCAGGCCCGTGCAGAAGAAAGAGAGCGCAAAGAGGCTGAACGCCAGGAAGAAAAAGCGAAGCGTGAAGCTGAGAGAGCCAGAAAGAACAGCCCTGTTACTAAGATGGTGAACTCCGCTACGACCGCCGCCGGCCGCCAGATCGGCTCTTCCCTCATCAGAGGTCTCTTCGGAAGCCTGCTGAAGAAGTAAGCGCGGTTGATCAATCAGTAAGTCATTAAAAAGGGATATCCTTTGTGGTTCATACAGTTTGCTGAAGCAAAACTCGCCACCTAGGATATCCCTTTTTTATTGTCTTTTTCTGCTTGATGAGACCGCTTTCTTAATCTCGCCGCTCGGAGTATTTCTTTTTCGTTTCTTGATTCGTCCGCATTCGGAATAAGGGATCGGTATCAATCGTCTATGGATTCGTATTCCTGAAGGAGGCATTCCACCTCTTCGATGGTGCCGGCCGTCATCAGACGGTTCTTAATGTCCGCGCTCCCGCGCTGGCCCTTCAGATAACAGGCGATCTGCGA
>JAEEGL016016652.1_pt1 | contig 71130 bp, 51 predicted proteins | sample 9134231 | NCBI WGS metagenome assembly JAEEGL01 (sample SAMN16246548, study PRJNA631951) | gut metagenome | biome: gut microbiome; feature: rumen; material: fiber-attached | host: Bos | place: Iran: Karaj | collected 2018-10
ATATTATACAACAAAGGAGGTTTTCTTTTATCTAAAGAAACTGGGAACTCACCTGCATAGCAGGTGGTTTATTGGTTTATTAAAGTTTCGTTCTTCCAACAGGAAGAACTCATCTTTATAAACAGGGCCTTGCCCTAACAATAAAAACTGCCCAACCGGATATACCTGATTGGGCAGTAAATTATTTAAAAATGTTTATCTTTTAGTAGTTAATAGCAGCTCCAAATCCGCAAGGCTTAAGAATCTTGTTGTAAAGATAATCATGCATTGCCTTTGTAGGCATTAATTTATTTGTGTAAAGATTTTCTGCTGTATTATAAACTGTTGCATTAACGATATCACCATATACTATACTTCCGTCATTAAGAACTGCATATGGTCTAACCATAAGATTTGCTGTAAAGAATGCTTTTGAAACACTGTTGTATTCCATAGTCATAGCATAACTCTTTGCTCCATCAAGTGCGCTTACACTTGTTCCAAGAAGTCCCTTTGATGTAGCCTCGAATGAGTAAACATCAGAAGCATTGCTTCCTACTGTCATGTCAGCTTCGTTAGCATAATTCTTAAGTGCATATACAAGACCAACTTTCTTAACGATGTTTGATGCATCCTGAACAGAATATGTTGTTCTAAATCCGTTTGAGTTAGGATTAATCTGGAATCCGTTAACTTCGAGAACAGGTGCTGTTACATCAGGTGCAAACATTACGTCCTTGAACTCAAGCTTACCTGTACAGTTAACGCCTTCTGTTGTTCCAGGTGCAAGTAAGTATGGGTTGTCAGAAACTGCAGTTGTCTGACCTGCTTTTTCTGCTTCATATGAGTACATATAGCATCCGTATGCAAGTATAAGTGAAATTGTGTCATTTGTATAAGATTCAGGAATTGTTACTTCCTTCTCGAAGTGATATGTTCCGCTCTTTGGAACTCTAACAGTCTCATAAATGAAATTGTTGTCTGTATCACCATCGATACCACTATTCAATGAAACAGTTACGTTCTTTTCTGTAAGTGCTCCTGATTCAGCGTACATCTTGTTTACAATATCAAATGATAATGTGTATGTCTGACCTGCTTCAACCTTAATCTCAGCAGCTGAATTGAGCTGGTATGGGTTATCACCGTAACCTCCACCTACTTCTATAGCGTTAAGATAGTCTGCCGGTGCATTCCAGTATCTCTGCCATCCTGTGATAGAAATATCAGCAAGGAATCCTGTGTCAGATTCATCAATTGAAGTATTTGCAATAACTGCATCATACTGCTCATATGGATCATGTGTATGTGTCCAGTTATTTACATAAACTGAACTTTCAGCCTGTGGCTCTCTCTCAATCTCTGTACCTTCTGTTACACAGTATGCATTCTTAACAATAAGTCTACCCTTTGCATTGATATTCTCTGTTGTTCCAGGTGCAAGAAGGTTAGGATTTGATGACATCTGAGATGTCTTTCCTGCTGCTTCTACTTCATATGAGTATGCATAACATCCGTATGCTATCTGTACGCTTACTGTATTCTGAGCATATGCTTCAGGTACTGTAAATGATGTTGTGTAATTGTATTCTTCATTTGCAGGTATTGTGATTGTATCAAATACCCATGTGTTATCGTAGTCACCTTCGATACCACTGTTAACTGTGATAGTAACGTTCTTCTCTGTAGGTGTGCCTGATTCGCTCTTCATCTTATTTGTGAGATCGAATCCAAGCTGATATGTCTTTCCAGGGTCAACATTAACTGTTGAAGTTGATGTGAGCTGATATGGTAAATCTCCGATTGCTCCACCAACAGCATAAGCTCCGTCACCCCAAATTCTCTGCCATCCTGTCATTGATACGTTTGCAGAGAAACCTGTCTGTAAATCTGTAACTGTTGTATTTGCGATTGCTGCATCATTCTGCTCATATGGATCATGTACATGAACCCAACCATTGAATCCGTTTACAGGATCTTTCTCAATGATAGGTTCTTCATCGTCTCCACCCTGGTCATTGTCATAATCATAGTTTGCCCAGAAAGGATCTTTTGTCCATGTTCCTGAGTGTGATGCTCCTTCTGTATCTTCTTTCTGGAATACACGCACATAGTCAACGTACATTGTAGAATTGCTCCATCCTGAAGAAGGAAGTACGTTTCCAATATAGTTACCGCCTACTGCTACGTTTAAGATAAAGTATGCAGGGCTGTTGAAAAGTTCACTTGTATCTTCAGAATAATTCTGAGTATAAACCTGAACTCCGTCTAAGTAGAATGTAATCTTATCTTTATTCCACTCCATAGCATATTTGTGCCATGTGTTCATATCACCTGTTGGGAATCCCTTTACACCACCGTTATATGCATGGTTTCCATCCTTAGCCTTCCAGTGAAGTGTACTGTTGATATAGTTTTCTGCATTTACATGCTCCATGATATCGTACTCACCACATGCAGGCCATGTGCCGTTTGTACCAAGCATCCAGAATGCAGGCCAGATACCCTGTGCCATACCATTGTCCATCTTGATTCTTGCTTCATAATATCCGTACTTGAACTGCTGCTTTCCGGCTGTCTGCACACGTCCTGATGAATACTGGCATCCTCCGATATCATCTCTCATTGCCTTGATAGCAAGAGCTTTGTTATCGATTGATTTGTCATCTGTGATGTCAGCGATAAAAACGTTGCTTGTTCTTGCTGTATAATACTCAGCTTCCTGGTTACCCCAGCCCCAGTCACCGTTACCAACTTCAAAGTTCCAGTAGTCTGATTTTACAGTCTTTCCGCTGAACTCATCAGACCAAACAAGATCTCTTGCTGTATATCCTTTTGGGAATGATGTCTTAGTAGCTGTGTCGCCACCTTCCTCTGTAGGAAGTTCTACATAATCTCCTTCAAAATCCATGTTAGAGAAAATAAGCTTACCTGTACAGTTAACACCCTCTGTTGTTCCAGGTGCAAGACAGTATGGATTATTTCTAACCTGCTCTGTAAGTCCGTTCAATTCTGCATTGTATGAATATCCGTAATGTCCGTAAGCAATCTGAAAATCAACCGAATTAGATGTGTAATCTGCCGGTATTGTAATAGTCTTTGAGTAGTTGAGTGTTCCATTTGCAGGAATTCTAACTGTCTCATAAACAAATGTATTGTCTGTATCACCTGTAATTCCGCTGTCTACTGTGATAGTAATGTTCTTTTCTGTAGCTGTCGTGCCACCTTCCGCTTTCATTTCATTCTTTACAGTAAATGAAATATCATAAGACTTTCCTGCCTCTACAGGAACCTTTGCCTCAGAGTATAACTGGTATGGTAAATCTCCCCAGTAATTGCCGGCTTTGATTCCATCAGGATAATCAGCAGGCTGGTTCCAGATACCCTGCCATCCTGTAATAGTAATGTCAGCTGTAAATCCTGTGTCAGTTGCATCAACTGCAGTTCCTGCAATAACTGCGTCCCACTGCTCCCATGATTCATGGTAATGTGTCCATGAAACATTGTTAAAAAGATTTGCAGCCTTAACAGTAACAACCTGTCCCATTGAAGACATAAGTCCTGCTACCATTGTACATGAGAGTACGTAAGCTGCAACTTTTTTCAATTGTTTTCTCATATTCATTCTCCTTCTTATTATTTTTTAGAATAACTTACTAAATGAAAATTTCTCCTTATTAAATTATTCCGAACATAAAACGACATTTCTAATCTAACATATAAAAATGATTTTAGCCACTATTTTTCAAAAATTTGTTGTTTTTTACACTTTTTTTATTGGAAACGCGGCTGCGCCAAGACATGCCAGCTCGAATTCGCTCCGGCTTTCGTGATTTTCCCCCTTCGGGCTTCAAATCACTTTCGCCCGCGATAAAAACACTTCGTGTTTTTATTGCGTCGCTGATTTGGCTGCGCCAAATATAAAAAAATAAAACTGTGCCGCTTTGAATGCAAGCATTCAGCGGTACAGTTTTATTTTTTTATGCATGTCTTGGTTATACAAAAACGAGTCCCCTATAAATTGATAGTTTATAGCGGACTCTATTTTCATACTTTTCCTTAATGGGCGCCTGATATTAATACCAAACAAAAAGTATAGTATAAAGCATATTTGTTCATTTCAATGCATAGTATATACTCACAGGGATACTAAAAGGATACTTATATTTCACTAACATCAAATTTTTTGTACGATAGCAGCACAGAAACCGGATTATAATCATCATCTCGTTCTATTACTGTCTGCGCCATTCCGTAAAAATATTTGTTTCCTTTTTTGTCTTCCACAAAAAACTTCTTACTGACAACACTATCTTTTGCCAATCTTTTTTTAATATTTTCTATATTAAGAAAATCCATCAGCATATTGTAATAAACTCCGTTCATTCTCTCTGCAGACAAACGTTTATTCAGTACCTCTTTATAATCTCCGATATCATATCTGCTGCCGTCACTTCTCACAACCATAAATGTTTTTGTGACCAAATTCAAAAGATATAATCCTGTGTACATCTCTGCTATAACACTGAACAACGGATTATCCTTTTTTTCAAACTCAAGTAAACCGGTCGTAGCCTCTGCCCAGCTATAGTTTTGCATGTATTCACCCATGAACTCTTTTTCCCTGGTTACATTTCCCCTAATGAGTTCATAATAATCACATTCAACTTTTTGAGTATCAAGGGCTATGCTGTTCCAGCCCCTTACAATAATGTCATCAATGCCTGCCTCCTTAAGAACTTCCTTAAGTTGTGCAATAACATTATTAACTCTGCTCTTCATATTGCGATCATAAAGTGAATCTTCCCACAAGATTCCGCTAAGTTCGGAAACACTTGCACTTGCACCTTTTCTGTCAACAAGGTACGCAAGTAATTCCTTTGCTTTCTTTCTCTTAATTTTCAAAAGTTTTCCATCTACAAAAATATCAAAATTCCCAAAAGTCTGAATGTACACATGATGACTCACAGATTCCAAAGTTCCTCTCTTTCTGAATTCATCAATTTGTAATTCAACTTTTTCCTTTTCAATGGGCTTCACAAAATAACCGTTTGCGTGAGCCCTATAACTCTCCAATGCATATCTTCCATCTCTCGCTGTTAATACAATATTGGTTGTCGGACATATCTGAAAAACTTCTTTTGCCATGGCAATCCCTTGTAAATCCGGCTCCATAACATCAACAAATACTACGTCAACATTCTTTTTTGTGCAGTATTTTATTCCGTCTACAATATTATCCGAACTATATATCTCTTCAAACCCCGCTATACCTTCAAGCAAATCAACCAGAGACTCTCTATCCACCGAATTGGAATCAATAACTAATCCAATCAATAATACACCTCCTGTGCTTTCATGTATAAAACTACATACTCACTAAAAATTATACACATAATCTTATATTTATGCAAGTGTCATGGGGTTTTTATGCATATTTATGCATTTTATACTATAAAAGGACTATTGCATCGATTCATTTTTCACAAAATTGTGCAATAGTCCCTCTTTTAATAATATTATTCTTTTTTGCATTACTCTTCATTTATATTATTATTCTTCTTTATATTCCGGTTCCCCGAACAGACACAAACTAAATCCCGAAAAACGAATAACGCTGAACAATCCAAGACAGATTGCACATGTCTGAGACAGCATTTTCAATCCTACCCGATTTACTATTCTTTTCACTACCGATACCTCCTCATACTGTTATAAAAATACCACCTGCCTTCCCCTCTAAATTCCAATAATTATGATTTGTTCCTTATAATTTCAGTTTATTTATTATGTTCGCTATAATTAACTGTATCATCTGTAAATTAACAGTCCAAAACATAGCCACTGTAATTGAATTCAAGGGAAATATATAGAGTACAACCATAAAAACAAAAATATACACAAATACTTTTTCGTGACACTTTTTTATCATTTCTTTTGATGCCTCGTCTCTATATACACTGCGAACCGGCGATATAAATAATGAAACAACAAGACAAATAAACATATCTGCAACACAAGCAACTTTGCTTATTGATATCCATGACGGTAGTATTAGTACAGAAAGAACTAATACTACAAACGAAACAAAAGTGCACAAAAAATAACTTCTGAAATGAAGTCCGCCGGAGTTCGTTCTTATTAATAGAAGAATCACAATCGCCCCAATATATTCTTTTGTCATCCCCATAACCAGAAAAAACAAAAGCATTATAAAAATTTTTGACATTTCCGTAATAATTACATCTGTAACATATTTGATTTTTCCATAATCCTCAGCGGAAATGCCTAACTCTTCTTTTATCAATTTCTCTATATATTTCATTTAGTCACAAACTACTTTCCCCAAAATCCCTGGCATTTTGGCAGGCATCTATAACATATCACATTTCTCCTTAATTAGAAAGAATTTGTAATTATTTTTCTTACTTTCTCGTAACTATTCTTTGCTTTCAAGTTTTTATTTTTCTTGTTATTGACACTGAATGTTATTTTTGTTAACATTTTCTTGTATATATTTTATTCTATTCAAAGATAATGTTATTAAAAATATCTTTTATATATTGAAAGGAGTACGAAGCATGAAAAAATTATCTACTTCAAAACTTGCAGACACCATAACAAATCTGCGTAAATCAAATAACATGACACAGTCTCAGTTAGCTGATGCAACCGGAATCAACAGAGCAATGATTGGAAGAATTGAGAAATCCGACTATGTTCCTACTATTGACCAGCTTCAGAGTCTTGCGGAAACATTAAATTTTGAAATTACTGATTTATTTATTGACAGTGCAAAAGGAAACGGTGAAAACCTCAAACTTGACAAACAGTACAACATTGCCGTTGCCGGAACAGGTTACGTCGGACTTTCAATTGCAACATTATTAGCACAGCACAATCACGTAACAGCTGTTGATATTATTCCTGAGAAGGTCGATCTCATCAACAATAAGAAATCACCAATCCAGGATGACTACATCGAATTATATCTCGCTGAAAAAGAATTAGATCTTACTGCAACTTTAGACGGAGAAGCTGCATACAAGGATGCAGACTTTGTTATCATTGCCGCTCCTACAAACTACGACAGCAAGAAGAATTTCTTTGACTGCTCAGCTGTTGAGGCAGTAATCGAGTTAGTATTAAAAGTAAATCCAAATGCTACTATGATTATCAAATCTACTATTCCTGTTGGATACACTGCTTCTGTAAGAGAAAAATATAACACAAAGAATATAATCTTCAGTCCTGAATTCTTACGTGAATCTAAGGCACTTTATGATAACCTTTATCCATCACGTATTATTGTTTCATGTGATAAGGAATCAGAAGAAAAAGCTCACACATTCGCTGCATTACTTCAGCAGGGTGCAATCAAAGAAAACATTGACACTTTATTTATGGGATTCACAGAGGCTGAAGCAGTTAAGTTATTTGCCAACACTTACCTTGCTCTTCGCGTTTCATACTTCAACGAACTTGATACTTACGCAGAGACTAAAGGTCTTAACACGCAGGAAATCATCAACGGCGTCTGCCTTGATCCACGTATCGGAACTCACTACAACAATCCATCATTTGGTTATGGCGGTTATTGTCTTCCAAAGGATACAAAGCAGTTACTTGCAAACTTCAACAACGTTCCACAGAATATGATTTCTGCCATCGTTGAATCTAACAAAACAAGAAAAGATTATATTGCAGATCACGTACTTGATATGGCAGGTGCCTACTCATACGAAGACGGTGAATATAATCCTAACAAAGAAAAAGACGTTGTCATCGGTGTTTACCGTCTTACAATGAAGAGTAACTCAGATAACTTCCGTCAGTCATCTATCCAGGGTGTAATGAAGAGAATCAAAGCAAAAGGTGCTAAGGTTATCATCTTCGAGCCTACACTTGAAAACGGTGACACATTCTTTGGTTCAACTGTTGTAAATGATATTAAGAAATTCAAGAAAATGAGTCAGGCCATCATCGCAAACAGATACGATTCTTGTCTTGATGATGTTGCTGACAAAGTATACACAAGAGATATTTTCCGTCGTGATTAATAATTTAAACTCAGACGAGACAATCAATCCTTCACGAAAGCAGTTACAGTAAAATAGGATGTTGCACTAATGAGCATAATGCTTTGGAAGTGCAGCGTCCTTTTTTCAGTTGTTTTTTTATTTTCTTCTATTTCATTCATTTCTCATTCATCCCCCGGGTATCTATATGATTTTGTTTTACCTATATAGTTTTTCATTTTGTTTTTATCGCTTTACATTTTTCCATATCGTTTTTCATTTTATTTTTATCGTTTTACATTTTTTTCATATCGTTTTTCGATATATTTTTATTGACAAATGATATTACATGTCTTATTATATGTTTAACAGATATGCAAAACTCGTGTAGTTTTTTATTTTATAAACACCGGAATCAGACGGAAAGAATGAAAAAGGTAACGAATTTTAATTTTAGGAGGACAATTATGAATACCGAGAACTCTGTTAACAAACTAATTCATTTTACAAGAATATTAGTAATATTCTTATTTGGATGCGGAATATTAACGATACTCACTTTACCGCTTTCCATCAAATGGTATATTGAACATTTTGAAACCACTTCCAAAGATTACTACTTTGCTTTCGTTTTGATTTTTGCATTTTGCGGAGCCATGGCTCTTTTGATTTTATGGCAGCTTAAGAAAATGCTTGATACCGTTATCACAAATGACTGCTTTGTATTATCAAATGTTGTGAGCCTAAAAAAGATGTCTGCCTACTCAATTCTTATTACAATCGCTATGATTGTCAGATGCTTTTTCACACCGACTTTTACGGCAGCCTGCATGGTACTCACATTTTTTATAGCTTCACTTTTTAGCAGAATTCTGGCTATGGTTTTTGAGAGTGCAGTAAACTACAAAAATGAAAATGATTTAACAATTTAGGAGGTGTTTTCAATATGGCAATATATATTAATCTTGATGTAATGATGGCTAAAAGAAAAATTGGCGTTGCTGAACTTGCCGACAAAATTGGAATCACTCCCGCTAATTTATCCATCTTAAAAAATAACAAGGCAAAGGCGATTAGGCTATCCACTCTAAACGAAATATGTGATGTGCTGGATTGCCAGCCCGGGGACATTATTGAATTTGAAAAGGAGAAATAACTATGACACAAGATATCAACAACAATAACAATAACAATAATAATAATAATAATAATAATAATAATAATAATAATAATAATAATAACAATAATAACAACAATAGTAATAATATTAACAATGGAAACATCGGCAACCATTACTACAATAGCAACTATATAAACACAGAAGCAATTTTACTGAGCAAAGCCGAAAGAGAGGAACAGGCCATAAAGAGGTTTGACATTTTGGGCATACCATCTCTTCTGTTTGCATTTGTCGCAATGATTTCCTTACACAATTCCTTCTATGGAATTTCCAATGTATTTGCAGCTATTGCTGCTGTTTCTTACATTATTCACATAGCAAAAGTTTACAAAAAGACACCCGGTAAGTTTATTATTTTCAACTGTGTTATTTGTATTCTACTATCCATTTCCAATTTTATCACAGGAAATGATGGTATTATATTCTTCAACTATTGTGGAATAATAATGCTGATAATTGTAAATGAATTATATATTTTCGCGGATGTATCAGGGGCAAACCTCACATCTCACATTATCCTTATTGTAATTACACTATTTAATTCATTGGGAAATCTTCCTTATCCGGTTTCAGATTTAATGGCAAAGCAAAAGAATACAAAAATAGAAAAGAATTCTACAACAGTACACATAATCATCGGTGTTTGCATTTCCATCCCAATGGTTATTATTATTGGTTCACTCCTTGCAAGTGCAGATCAGATTTTCAGTGAATCATTTGGCTTTATATCGAAACTTGTGAATCCTGATTATCTTATTACACAATTAATTGGTCTTGCTTTTCTGTTTTTGTTTTCATATTTTTCTTCCTATGTGTTAACTTCATTTTTTACAGAAAGATCGGTAACTGCAAAAAAAGGAAAGGCTAAACATTTCGAACCTGTCATTGCAATTATTGTCACATCTTCCGTTTCAGTGATGTACATTTTCTTCTGCGCCATTCAGATATACTATCTGTTTTTAAGAAACGGTACTCTTCCTGACAATTACACTTATGCACAGTATGCAAGAGAAGGCTTCTTTCAGCTTCTTGCGGTATGTGTCATTAACATTTTAATCGTTCTTATTTGCAATGAGTTTTTTGGATACAACAAAGTTCTCTCAACTGTAAATTTGGTCATAAGCGGATGTACATTTATTATGATTGCATCAAGTGCCTACAGAATGCTTATGTACATCAGCGAATACGGTCTGACAACAACCAGAGTTTTTGTTTTGTGGTTCCTTACGCTGCTCACTTTTATTATGATTGGACTTATTGTCCAGATATGCAATAACAGTTTCAATTTGTTCCGATACTGTGTAGTTACAGTTTCTGCCTGCTATCTTATACTGTCACTTGGACATATAGATTACCTGATTGCATACTACAATTTGAACATGTACGGTAATACACTGAGCACAGCAGTTGATACAGATTATTCCGAAGACCACTCATATGATTATGTTGATTTTGAATACATTAATCAGTTGTCAACAGATGCTGCACCGGCTATTGCCGCACACTCAGATCAAATGATTGAATTCTTGAAAAATTATGATAACTACTATTCCGAAGGTCTGGAACCTGACGATTACACATCATCTGATAATTACGGTTACGATATCAAATACTGTTCATGGTCACATATTCATTACAAAGAATCTGATGGCTACGAACAAAACAAAATCGGAATCAGAAACTTCAATGTATCTCACTACATTGCACAGAAATTATTCACAAAGTATTACGTTGAGTAGGAAGAACTGTTCTCCGACTATAATTATTCAGTAACATTCTCTGCGTTCTTGCTGTGGACTATGCGTCAGCAATAAAAGAAGAAAAACAAAAAAAATCCCTGCAATTAATTATCTGCCCTAAAGCATGATAACAATTGCAAGGATTTTTTCATTTATTTCTAAAAATCAGATTTGCTTTTCTTAATTAGTATGGAAGTATTTCTTTTCCCATTACTTCAAGTTCATACATTGAGCATCCGTATGGTGTTGCTCTATGGTTAAATACTACCTTAACGTATCTTGCATTTACTGTTGTTCTTGTATAGTACTTACATGCATGATCAAGAGTCTGATTATTTGTTGCTCCCCAATTTACGCCATCTAATGATGTGTAAATTGTGTAATCATCACTATATGCAGCTTCCCAGTCAATTCCGACTGCGCTCAAGCTGAATACTTCACCCAGATCAACCATAATCCACTGATTATCAGCAAACTGTGATGACCATCTTGTTGATGCATTTCCATCAACTGCATACTGAGCTAATGTATCTCCATTTTCCTCGCTTGAAGCAGTAACAGTTTTGCCTACAGCAAGGTTTCTTTCAGCTACAACAACATTCTTATTAACTTCAAATTCTCTAACTTTGATTTGAAGTCCTTCAGGTGCATTACCTAAGTCAAAGAAGAACTGTGCACTGCCAACAGATGTAAAATTAAGATTAACTGTTGTTGATGAACCCGGATAAAGAGTAACCATCGTTTCCGTTCCTGATCTATCCTCTTTAAATCTGATATTACCGGCAATATTTGACTGTACTAAAAGAGAACATGTATAATTAGCACCGTTTTCTAACTGCATTTCATCTGTTCTTGTCTGAATTGCCCATTCAGATCCTGATGCCTTGTTTACTTTCAACTCAAAATTTCTAGGTGTAGAAGAAGCCTTATAGCTTACTAACGGGTCATTTCCCCATCCTTCTGCCTGGTATACATCCCAAGCACCGGCGTCGTTCCAACCACCGTTTGCATTTACAAATTCGCTTGCTGTTGTAGTTTCTTCAACTGTTGTTGTCTCAGGCACTGTAGTTGTTTCTTCAACTGTTGTTGTCTCAACATTTGCCGGTGTCAACTCAAATGATGTAATTTCATATTCTGTACTTGGAGGTGCCATACCAAAATCGAAGAAAATCTGAGCTGTTGATGATACCGGTGTAAAGTTAAGTGTAACAATATTCTCACCCTGTCCGAATGAAACAAACGTCTCAGTTCCTGATTTATCATCTTTTAATCTGACACTGGTAGAATTATTCTTTGAATTAACCTTTACTTTACACTGATATTCAACACCAGGTGTAACAGCTATTTCATTTGTCTTTAACTGTACTGCCCACATTTCACTTGAGCCATTATCAAGTTTCAACTTGAAACTGTTATATGAATTTCCATCAATATATTGAGCTTCAGGATTTCCTGCCCAACCATCGGCAACATACAATGACCAATATGGAAGGTTGTTCCATCCGCGAGCTGCTGTAACGTAATTATCAACAGGAGTTGTTACCTCAGGTGTTGTAACTTCCGGAGCTGTTGTTGTTGGAAGCACTGTATCACCACGTACATTTACATACTTAGATACACCTTCTGATTCCTGTCCGTTATATACACTCTTAACTGTTACTACATAACTACCTGCTGGAACAGCTTTTGTAAATCCTGTAAGTGTAGTATTTGCATATTCTAAATTGCTATTGATATATACGTTATAGGTATAACCCTTTTCAATCTGTTTCTGTGTAGGATTCCACATTGCAACCAAACTGTTCCATGCACCTACAACTGTTAATCCTTCAACTTCATCAAGAATAGAATCAGGATCAACTGTTGTTGGCTCAGGCTTTGTTGATACAGGTTCAACATATGATTTTTCTACACCGCCTACTGCCTTAACACACTCATATGCATTGATAACTCCATATGGAACATACTTAGATCCCTGTGCAAGTGGTGTTGTTGAAGCTTTCAAAATACTTCTTGCCTGGCTTGATGTAAGTGATGGATTCAATGAGCACATCATTGCAACTACTGATGCAGTAATAGGTGATGAGAATGATGTTCCATCAACATACTGTAAATTTCCCGAAGTACCATAAGCATAAATACTTACGCCCGGTGCACAAACGTCTTTCAAGTTTCCGTAGTTTGTGAAATCTGCTGTTCTGTTATTTCTGTTTGTTGCAGCTACTGAAATAGTTGCAGGATAATCTGAAGGATAATAAGTTGTTTCAATATTCTCATTTCCTGCAGATACAACAACAATTATTCCATTGTCAATCATTCTCTGATAGAAAGATTCCATATATGAAGAATAATTCCATCCGCCAAGACTCTCATTTACGACTTTTACACCGTGTGCAGCAAGATAATTGTATGCTTTCATAACATCATCATCAAAGAATCTTGCATCATGGTAACTTTCAAGATAAGTACCTGCCTGCATTACAATAACATCAACAACTGAGTTATCATAACAGCTTGCAACACCTGCGATTCCCTCACCGTTTGCTTCTGAACAAATAGTACTTGAAACCCATGTTCCATGCTGGCTTGTATATGGTGTTTCCATATCTGATAACAGGATTGTCTCATCACCTGCAACGTCTGCAGATAATGGTGAGATTCTGTTTGCAATATCAGGAACATTGTAATTTACACCTGAATCTACAACACCAACTACAACTCTTGAATGCTCATGTGAATGAACATAATCCCATGCACCAACTGCATCAATTGTGTTGAGATAGTACTGGTATGAAACCTGAGGATCATATAATACATCCTCTGCATTCTTAGCAGCTTCTCTCATAGTATTCTTTCCTGCAGCATCTGTAATGCAAAAATCATCATAGAAATCAGATGCCTTATCTACTGTCTGACCAAGTGAAATAGAAATCTTTGCTGAGTAAGTTCCATCAAAGTTTTCATATATATTTTCAACCTCACCGTAACCTGCTTCACATATTGCTTCGATTTCTTCTTTTGAAGTTCCTTCATTGAACAGTGCAAGAACTTCACCCGGCTCATAACCGTTATCTAATCCTGCTGCTCTCTCTTCTGCAGCATCTTCATAACCTTTTACGATTTCATCTGCCCTATTATCAAGATTTGATTCAAAAGCATCCATCTCGTCAAATTTCTCTGTTTTGTAGTATGAAGTAAGCGCATAGTTAAGTGCAGCCTCATAATCTGTCTTGTTTGTATAAGCATTAACTTTTTCAGCAGTCTGTTTACCATCTGTAAGTGCAAGATCTGCTATTGCGTTAAGCTCATCTTCATCAATATCTGTTTTCTTAATCTGATCGTAAACAGACACCTCTTTTGTTGCTACCTTAAGTTCTCCCTTCTCAGTTTCCCCACTAATTTCTTTTGATGTGCTGACAGCATTTACTCCGCACATAGAGACACCCAGTACCATACTAAGTGCCAAACTTAAGATTTTTTGTTTTCTCATTTTCTTCCCTTTCAAAAAACAATTTACAATTACCATATTAGAAACTAGCAAATAGTGTTACAAATGGCAACAATATAAAAACACTTTTTTTGTCAGAAACCGTTTTCTTTGCATATTTTTTCATTTCTTTGCATAAGTTTTTGCATTTTTTTTGCATTAACCAATAAAATGCAAAAACATTTTTATCCCTTGAAACACGCATAAAACAAGACACTTTCGGCATTTCCTGTCACATTTGGCCGCATTTTTTCAAACAGTTTTTATTTGCATATTATGTAATGTAAACAATCACCAAAAAGGCAGGTTGCCTTTTTGTGACAACCTGCCTCTCAATCAAATTATTACAATTATTTAATTGTTTTTCTCTTTGACCATTTACCGTAAACTTTCTTCTTGTTTGAATCAAATGCAAATGCTCTAACCTTTACATAATATTTCTTACCTGATTTAAGTTTTTTAATAGTCTTTGTAAGTTTCTTTGATTCAACTGTCTTTGTAGATTTTTCCTTAAATTTCTTAGAAGTTGAAATCATAATCTCGTAACCGGCTGCTCCTGCAACTTTCTTGAATGTAAGTTTAACTTTCTTTTTATTTTTTGCTCTGTTTGCTTTCTTAACTTTTGACTTTCCTAAAACAACTTTTTCAGTTGCCTTTGTTGTTGATGCAACTGTTGTTGTTTCAGGTGCTTTTGTTGTTGATGCAACTGTTGTTGTTTCAGGTGCTTTTGCTGTTGGTGCAACTGTTGTTGTTTCAGGTGCTTTTGTTGTCTCATCACTTGTTTCAGATTCTGTCTCAACTGCACCCGTTGTTGTCTCAGTTTCTGCGCCCGTTGTTGTCTCAGTTTCTGCACCCGTTGTTGTCTCAACTTCTACACCTGTTGTTTCTTCTTCACCTGACTTTGCTGTAACTGTAAGGTTTGCAACAAACTGCCATGAAGCATCTCCCCATTTTCCGTCAGGAGCATCATCGGCTGTATTTGATACCTGCTGTGTTGCAAGGTAAATTGCTCCAACTCCGTCTTTATCAGGATCATAGAATACATACTCACCTGCTTCTGCAGAGTAATCCCAATAACCTTTATCTGCCTGAGAAACATATTCCTTTACATCAAATAATTTCTTCCAAACACCAGCTCCCCATTTTCCATCAGGAAGATTGTCTACCCAATCATCTGCAGCATCATTCACAGATTCATAGAAAGCACCTTTATAATATATAACTGTTCCGGATGGGAATTTGTTTTCTCCACTTCCGGCTACAACTTCTGTAACATTTTCAGGAATATTTGGTCCAACTGATGCACCGTCAAGCTGAAGTCCTGTAATATAGTTCCAAACGTCTGCTCCCCATTTTCCATCAGGAGCATCATCGGCTGTATTTGAAATCTGTGTTGTTGCATAGTAGATATCTCCAATGCCGTCCTCATCAGGATCATAGAAAATATACTCCCCTTCATCAGCGGCCCATGCCCAAATACCACCGTTCTTTTCCTGTGACACATATTCTTTTACATCGAATAATTTCTCCCAGACACCTGCTCCCCACTTTCCGTCAGGAAGATTGTCTGTATAGTCATCTGCATTGTCATTGATTGATTTATAAACTGAACCTTTGTAATATACAACTGATCCGGAAGGGAATTTATTTGTTCCTGTTCCTTCAACAAGTTCATTTATAGGATTTGGATAACCTGATTCACTTACAGTATCTTCTATCTCAGGGATAGTGCCAGACTGTCCGTATACAGACTGCTCACCTTTGTAGATACCAAGTCCGATACTCATCTGAGTAAGCATTGGATGTGCGTCTACAGCTCTGTCCCCTGCTGCTTCCCAAACTATAATTCCTGCAAGATTTTTTTCCTGAATATATGCAAGTTTTGCAGCTAATGACTGTTCATCTTCATATGTAAGATAATTCTGGTAGAATCTGGAATTTGGATTGTCATTATAAAGATATGCAGCTTCCGCAGCTTTGTCATAGCCTTTGTGCCATCCAAGTTCTCCATCTGCTACTACCTTTAATTCAAGTGCCTTAATCTGATTCCATACCATGTCACCGACATAGCCTTCACTTGAACCTTCAACTCCGACTACATTTCCACTTTCATCAGCTTTAACACCGCCCCAACCGTGACAGTAAAGTGGTGAACCGATATTAATCTTTGAAGCAGGAACACCAAGTTCTAAGAACTTGCTAACACCCTTATCTACAGAATGCATCTCTTCATTTGTGGAATAAAGTGCTGTCTGATGTCCCGTTACAGGATCATATGAACCTGTCATGTCATAACACATAATATTGATCAAATCAACATACTGTGCAAATGACTCAACATCCTGCGCAGCAATAGTTTTTAAATTGACAGAAGAGCATGTTGTGATTTTCTTTTTACCCTCGCCGTATTTCTCATCAAATGCTTCTCTCATCTCTTTAAGCAACAAAGTGTAGTTTGTAAAATCATCTCCTACTACCGGACAACCCTCGTCAGTATCACTCTCAGGATCACGTGCAACACCCGGGTATTCCCAGTCAACGTCAATTCCGTCTACCCATGTGTATGTATCCATTGTGTCGATACAGCTGTCAATAAATGATTTTCTACCTTCCGCTGTGCTGGCCATCTCAGAAAAATATCCGCATCTTGTCCATCCACCTACGGAAATCATGACATTTACATCCGGATATAAATTAGAGTATTCCTCATACTGAGGAAAATGAGCCAACTCACCGTTTTCGATATCTGCCCAGGAATCTGTTGAGTCGATAGTGTACTTATTTTCTTCTCCGTCAACAGGGTTAATTTCCCAAAAAGCATGATTGATATAAGTTACTTTGTCCCAAGGTAAATTCTTTACCTGGTTAGCATTGTCGCTGTAAACGCTCCAGTTAGCAAAATAAATAACTAAATCTTTTTTTGCCACCTCTTCCGATTCAGCGTTTACAAAGTTACTGATTGTGCCCGATCCTAATACCATTGTTGTGGCAAGAATGGTTGAAAGTGCACGTTTAAAATAATTTTTGCATTTTCCCATTTTTGTACCTCCTATGTGATAATTGCAAAACATTATCCGTCTTGTCAGTCTCCCTCTCACATAACGGTAAAACAAAAGTATTTCTCCCTAAAGGTTATATTAACCAATATGTCAATATAAGTCAATTATTATTCCTTTTGAAACAGTCATACGTTGCTTTCAAAAAAAGAGCCCCTGCAAACATGATTCAAATCATCACTGTCTGCAAAGACTCCTAAATATTACCTGATATATATCAATTCTTTTTATTTTTCTGTTTCAAGATATTTGTAAACAAAAGCTGCCAAAGCTGCACCTACCAAAGGTCCAACGATGAATACCCACAACTGAGTTGCCGGTGCACTGTTGCCCTGGAACAAAGCTGCGAGAGCAGGTCCAAAACTTCTTGCAGGGTTAACAGATGTTCCTGTAAGACCAATACCAAGAATATGTACAACTACCAATGTAAAACCGATAACCAAACCTGCAAAAGAACCATGTGATGCTTTCTTTGATGTTACGCCAAGAATAGTAATTACGAAAATAAAAGTAAGAACACATTCAACTAAAAGTCCTGCCAAATAACTTCCGTTTACTCCGGCCAATCCGTTTGCACCAAATCCACCGGTCTTATCTTCTACCTTTCCAACTGCAAAGACTACAGAAAGTAATCCGGAACCTGCAAGTGCTCCTACACACTGTGATGCAACATATCCACAGAACTCTTTAATGTCCATTCCTCCTGAAAGTAAAACACCAAGAGATACAGCAGGATTAATATGACATCCTGAAATATTGCCAATTGAATATGCCATGGCAACAATTGTAAGACCAAAAGCAAGTGCTGTAAGAATGTATCCTCCTCCGTTTACGGCATCACATCCTACCAACATTGCAGTACCACACCCAAGAGTAACCAAAACCATTGTTCCGATAAACTCAGCTACAAATTTTTTCATGATAGATCTCCTTTTCTATTCAGGTAAAACCCCTGTTATTAGTGCAGAATACCTGTCTGCACCACAAACATTATAGCACAATCAAATTTTATGTAAAAGAAAAAAATCACTGTATTCAATCCTGAAACCTCTACGCTTGTTGTGAAATTGTATCACGGTCGTCAAATCAAATAGCGGTCCACCATACACTGTATGAATGAACCGCTATATTAATCATTTTATCAACCAGTCAATAATGCTCGTTTATAAGTTTGGCTGTTTAATACTTGTCTATAACCTAAGTTATTTAACGAAGAAAACTTGGTTTGTCATCATCTTTTGAATCTGATTTGACATCATCATTGTAATCATCATCAAATACTGATTTTCTAGGTTTATCTGTTACAACTGTACCTTCAACAACCGGTGCTGTCTTCACTTCCGGCTTTGTGTCAACAACAGGTGCTGTCTTTACTTCCGGCTTTGTGTCAACAACAGGTGCTGTCTTTACTTCCGGTTTTGTGTCAACAACAGGTGTTACCTTTACTTCCGGCTTTGTCTCAACAACAGGTGTTGTCTTTGTTTCTGCCTTTGGTGTTGCAACAGGTGTTGCCTTTGTTTCTGCTTTTGCCTTTGGAGCATCATTTACTTCTTTGAACTCATCTTCTTTTACTTCTGTTTTTTTCTTGAATTCATCAGGATTGAAAACTACTGACTCACCATTGTCAAAATTCTTTACACCCTCTGCTCCAACGTACTGTGAAATAATAGACTTAAGATCAATTCCTGTGCTTCCTTTAATACCGTCACTTACCTGAGTAACTGTATTCATTACAGAACCAACCATCTGTTCATTATTTCCCTGTCCGTACATTGTGATAGAGTCAATGCTTGCAAGTGGTTCAGCAGCATTTCTAACTGCCTCCGGAAATGCCTTGAAGAACATTTCAAGAATAGCAGCCTCGCCGTATTTCTGCATAGCGATAGCTTTCTTTTCAATACCTTCAGCCTCAGCAACTGCCTTAGCTCTGATTGCCTCAGCTTCTGCGATACCTTTTGCTCTGATACCTTCAGCTTCCTGCTCAAGTTCGTATTTCTTAGCTTCAGCTTCTTTCTTTCTCTGATATAATTCAGCTTCTGCCTGCTGCTCTTTAGCAAACTTCTCAGCTTCTGCCTGTTTTCTGATTTCAGCATCAAGTGCCTGCTCTTTAACTGCTGCTTCTTTCTGTTTCAAGATAACGTACTGCTCTTCTTTTGCGATATCTGCCTGAGCTCTTGTTGTCTCGATAGATTTTCTCTGCTCTTCCTGCTGGATTGAATAAGCAGCATCAGCTTCAGCCTGTTTGATATCGGCAACTTTCTTAAGTTCTGATTTCTTGATTGAAAGTTCATTGTTTCTCTCAGCAATCTGTCTTTCTGATTCAACGCTTGCATCATTTGCTTCTTTGTTAGCTTTTGCCTGAGCAATCTTAATATCTCTCTCACCTTCAGCTCTGGCAATAGATGCTGATTTCTTGATCTGTACAATGTTATCAATACCAAGATTTTCAATTACCTGATTCTCATCAATAAAGTTCTGAACATTGAAACTAACAATATCAAGTCCCATAGCTGCCAAGTCAGGCTCTGCATTCTCTTTAACAAGTAATGCGAATTTCTGTCTGTTTGAAACCATCTCTTCAAGTCTCATCTTACCAACAATCTCTCTTGTGTTACCTTCAAGAACGCTCTTTGCAACTCCTCCGATATATTCTGTATCTTTGTTAAGGAAGTTCTGTGCTGCAAGTTTTAATCTTTCAGGATTATCACTGATTTTAACATTTACTGCTGCATCTACGTTTACGTTGATGTAGTCAGCTGTTGGAACGCTTGAAGCTGTCTTTACATCAATTGGAATAAGTCTTAAGTTAAGTTCATCTTTTTTCTCTAAAAACGGAATCTTGATACCCGCCTTACCTATTAAGAATTTGGGATTTTTTCGAAGCCCCGATATGATAAAAGCTGTATCAGGTGATGCCTTAACATAACCTGAAGCCAAAATAGCCAAAATAATAATTACTCCTGCTGCAATAGCAATGATACCAATTGTTCCGGTATTATCAACTATTGAAGAAACTAACTGTACATTTTTCATGTCTTTTTCCTCCTAATAATAAAAAGTGTATTGTTACTTACGTCAAAAATAAAAAGAACTCTGTTTAATCTTTTAATTTCGACATCAATATTATATAATAAATAAGCGAGAAAAAAAACTAGAATTCAAGTCGATTTTATAATTTTATTTCGCTTCTTTTAGTAAATTAGATTAGGAGGTTTCTCTAAATGGGGAAAAAATCAACAAGAGAGAATAAAAATATTTATCAGCAATGCCGCGAAAACCTTGAACTTACAAGGGACAAAGCCAGTGATTTACTTGAATATATCAGCGCAGACCGTATCGAGAAGATAGAAAGTGAGCGTTCACTTCCACATCCTGATGAGATACTTACCATGTCACAAAGTTACAAGGCACCATACCTTTGCAACTATTATTGTTCACACGAGTGTCCTATCGGAAAGCACTACGTTCCTGAGATTCAGGAAAAAGAATCATCAACAATCATCCTTGAGATGCTTGCTTCTCTCAATTCAATCAATGACAAAAAAGCAAGACTGATTGAGATTATGGCTGATGGAGTTATTTCCGATGATCAGATTCATGATTTTGTAATTATCCAGAACGAACTTGAAAAGATATCTATCTCCGTAGAATCACTTCAGCTCTGGCTCGAAAAGACAATCATGGAAAAACAGATAAATATTGAGAGACTCGAAAACACGAGAAAAGAACTTCTTGGCGAGTAAATGCAAGAACGGTCTCATCGTTCTTGCACAGAATATCGACTGAGAAAAAGGGAACTGCTACTTCTCTGCAAATATTGCAGATATGTAACAGTTCCCATTTTTATTACTTATAATTTACTATTTTTATTTATTATTTTTTATAAATTATATTACTTCTTAATTGTCTTAACAGCAGACCATTTACCGAATACGTCTTTACCATTCTCTTTTGCCATTAATCTTACTTTTACGTAATACTTCTTATTTGCTTTTAACTTAGAAATTGTAAATGCATTCTTAGCAAATGTTAATGTCTTTGTTGTCTTCTTAGAGAATTTCTTAGATGTTGAATATTTTACCTGATATTTAACATTAGCAACTGCCTTAACAGTAATCTTTGCTTTCTTCTTATTAGACGCTCTCTTAACTTTTGTAATCTTTGCTTTCTTATTAGCGATTGATGAAGCTGTTGTTGTTTCAACTGCCTTTGTAGTTGTTGGTGCTACTGTTGTTGTCTCAACTGCCTTTGTTGTAGTTGGAACTGCTGTTGTTGTTTCAACCGGCTTTGTTGTCTCATCTGCTGTAACAGGCGCTGTTGTCTCAACTGCTGTTGTTTCTCCACCATTGTTGTCACCCGGATTTGCTGTAGGAACCTCAGAATCAGCTGTTGTTGTCTCTATCTCGATTGGCTCTTCATAAATATCTTCTCCTACAAGATTTACATTGTATTCATAAATTGTCAAGCCATAGCTTTCATCCTCATCCTCATAATCATCATCGTAATCATCATCGTAATCATCAGATGTTGTTTCTTCTTCTGAATCATTCTTTACAACTTTTCTGTTAGACCAGTCATCCTCATCTTCAAATTCATCTTCTTCATAGTAATATGGTTCACCTTTGAAAACAAATAATCTTCCATCAACAACAATTGATTTAAAAGAATATTCATAGCCAGACATTTCATCTTCTAATCCAAAATTGTAATCTGTATTGGTGTATGAGTCTGTATCAACATTGTAGATGAATGTATCACCTAATTTGTCAGCGTAAATACCTGTATATACAATTCCGTTTTCAGTTGCTGTTGCAACAAATGCTTCATTTTTAATCACATTAATGTCGGCTTCTGACTGTTTCCATGAATTTCCGTCAAAAATCATTGCAGGAACAAATACTGTATCGCCTTCATCCGGATAATCATAATGGAATGGTGAAACAAGCTTATCACCGATTTCGAATACTTCACGTCCAAGACCCTTTTCAGGAATTACTCCTAAATCATTTGTCTTTTCGAATTCAGCATCCAGATCAAAAGCATATCCTGCCTCATCACGTTCAAACTGTCCGTTTACTTTGTATGCATCACTTCCGTAGAGATATAATGTATCATTATATTTTAATAAATCACATCCGCTTTCAACTACCTCTTCAGGAATCTCAGTTACTTTACTCCACTCTTCATTTACTGTATCATATGCAACTAAAACAGCCATTTCTGCATAACCTAAATCAATGTTTGTTGCAACAAAGATAAATCCATTTTTGTAAATTGGATTGCTGAAGCCGATAGAATAATTCATTGCATACTTAATGCCTAATAATTCAGTTAAATCATCTCCTGCCATTGACATCCATTCAAAATGATCAGTAAACTTCTCAGGTGCAATACCTTTAAATACTTTTCCGTTATAACAATCAACAAAGTATACACAATCATCTCCTTTTACTAAAGAAGAATCATATGGTAACCCAAAACCTTCATACTCAGAACAGTTGAATTCTTTTCCTTTAGGAACATAGTACTGTTTTTCTACAGTCTTATCACCTTTATTGACAGCGATATTTAATACAGAATTAACCATATCTTCATCACATTTGAATACGATGCAGTTCTTTTCTGTTTCAGCTTCAACTTCGTTGCCGTTAACAGTTACATTTGTTCCCTCAAGGAATGCACCATTAATAGCAATGTACAATTCGTCATCTTCTCCTCCGTAGTAATTTTCAATATTTCTTACTGAGAAGTTAGGATTATTAACCTTTGATAAATCAAGCATTCCTCCTGTTGCACATTTTCCTTCTAATGCCTTTGTATCTGTTGTACAACCAATAATTGTATCCTTAACATCAGCTGCAGAATAGTCAGGATTCATTGCTGCAACAACTGCAGCAGCTGCTGTTACATGTGGTGTTGCCATAGAAGTTCCGCAGTACCAGTCATATTTTCCAAACTCTTTAGAATCAGCGTTACCCTTTGACATACCAAATACATCAACATAAGCATCATAGTCGCCATCCTCTTCAGCGAGGATCTGTACTGATAGTACTCTTTCCTGTGTTTCTTTTACCTTTTTAACTACAGGAAGACTGTAATATGTCCAGTAGTTTGTATCTCCAAGATATTCTGCATACTCTTCACCTAATGCATAGACACGACCATACCAGTTTTCATTATCCTCATCGTATACACCATCTTCATCTAATGTTGAATCTGCAATACAAATTGAGGCAGCTGAATCGCGCTTTGCATTTTCGCCTACATCTCCTCTGACAAATTCCGATTGATAAAGTGGTTTTGATGACTTCTCAGCTGTATATGGGAAGTAGAAATAATATGAATCACCCGCTTTTGCATTCTTTACAGAAATCTTTAATGATTTGTTACCATCTTTTGTTCCAACAAATTCATTGTCTGCATATTCAACAGAAGCTGTACCATCTCCTGAAGCAGTAACACCCCATCTGAGGTCATTTTCATCTGCAACATTTCCTGTGTATCCGTCATTATCAACATACTGTACAAGTTTCTGTTCTTTATCAAATGTATTATAACATCCTACAAGCTTATCAAATTTTGCTGCATCATATGTAATAGGATTGAAGCAGTCATATGATACTGTTGACAGAATATTAGAACCAGGAGCTGCAATATCAACAGTTTCCACACCATAGTTTGAGAATCCTGCAAGTTCTCCCTTTGAATCAGACGCTGCAACTGAAAGAGCGTATGGACCACCAGATGAACTAGACATATTATAATCATCATTATTATTGCCTTCATTTCCGGCAGCAAATACTGAAACTGCTCCATTTTCACCAACTAATTCAATAAGGGCATCAAGAATCTCATCTGATCCACCGCCTCCCCAAGAGTTGTTAATTGATACAACGTCAATTCCAAGCTGCTGTGCTCTGTAGATGTAGTTGTATGCATCTATAGCGTCTTCGCCAAAGCCATAACCATCTGCATCTAAGAATCTAAGTGCCATAATCTTGATATTTTCAGAATCAGTAACACCGGCAATACCTTTTTCATTGTCGATATTTGCATGCATGATACCTGAACAGTGTGTTCCATGTCCATTCTCATCCATTGGATCTTCATCTCTAGCTACGAAGTCATATCCATGTTGCCCCTTTAAAGTCTTTGTTCCTGCGTATGGATTGTTCCACATAACATCCTGAAGATCTTCATGTTCGTAATCAACTCCTGTATCGATAATAGCGATAACCTTTTCGCCTGCCTCTGAATCAATTACGATTTCATCACTGTCTGAGTTGATATCGAGACCTTCAATACCGGCATCCTGACCCTTGTTGTCTAATGCCCACTGAAAATCAGACATTGCATCATTAGTCTTTGATGCCTTGTAAATGTAGTTTGGCTCTGCCACTAATATATCTTTATCAGCAGAATATTTCTGTACAAGTTCCTCTGTAGACATCTTATCTGACTTAATGCGGGAAATAGTCAAATCTTTTCCTGTCTTTCCTGTGAATGAACTTGATTTTGAGATACTTCCTTTCTTAACATCATCAAAAGTACAAACATCTTCAATTGTGCAGTCCTTAGAGAGCTTGCTCTTAATTGAATTCTTGCTTACCTTATCACTGTAGTACATGATAAGTGCTTCACCTTCAGCATACTCTGCCTGCTTTTTGGCTTTTGCGTTTTTATTGAATTTCTTCTCTCTTAATTCGCCTAAAGACTTATGTGATTCAAAAATCGCTTTAGTGTTGTTTTTCGCACTTGTTGCCCCCAAAACTCCGGCTGGAGTGCCACTAACAACCATGCTTGCTGCAAGGGCAAGAGAAAGCCCTGTTTTGATTGTTTTTTTCATAACAAACCTCCTAAATAATTATATATATAATAAATGATGAACTATTTTCAGGGATATTATGAATATTGTCTCCCCTAAAAAACACATCACTATTATAACGAAACAAATACATTCTTTATTGCACCAAATATAAATTTTTTTGTACATAATATTTTATTAATATTTTATTAATTTTTTTCCGGTACTACCGAAAATTGTCAACACTTCGTCATTTTTCACACTAATTTTTTTCTTATTATTAATTGTCGCAATGCTTAATCTGTACACCATTCCTCTGCTGTCTGTCACTTCAAAATAGCAGATAATCTTCTTGAATTTTTTAGCTTCCAAATATGCTTCATATTTGTATTTATTTGACTTATTTACCTTGAGCTCTTTTTCATCAATTCGCTCGCCATCACCTTCAGCATAATATTTTACACTTACTATGTCATAAGCTTTTTCATCTAAATAGTATGACTCATCATCAATATGACATTCTGCGTCTATTTTTACCTTGCTTCCTGCCAATACGGAGTAATCAAAATCCCATGAAGACAAATGTGGGGTATATATTTCATACAACATTTCTTCCTCATCAGTGAGAAGAGGATACACTCCCTCTCTGTTATAATCTATTTTTTCTGTAACTGTCTCTCCATTTTCCCTCTCACAAATGATATTCATCTTCAAATAATATTCAAAAATATTGACTGAAAACTTTCCTTCCAAAACGCCATCCCTGTTAGTTTTTAATTCTGTTGTATCTTTTCCTAACTTAATATAGTATTTTGCATCGTTAAACGAATTTTTAAGAAACACTCTTATTGTTACATCTGCAGTAAAATCATTTGTATTTAACGCTCCATAGTCAACCTCGATATCTGATATCATGCTTTTGTTTTCTTCAACAAGTTCCCTCAATTCATCAACTTTTTGTCCCAGGGCATCAATGTCAGAAGATTCGTCATAATCGTTATTAATTGCATCATACAAATTCTCAACTCTGCTACTTATATTTGTAAGTGATGTCATAACAATAAATATAATTCCTACAATTGCAACATTGTGAAAATCAGGCATTTGTTTTCTTTTTCTTCCCCCATCAATATTCTCATAATTATATGGTTCGTTGTAACTTCCTTCCTGTAATCTCTTATTAATTCTTCTTTTGTATATAATAAAATACGCTAATATTATTGGTATAAACGATATTATTACAAATAATAATAAAACTGAAATCAGACTCATTGTTTTATTCTCCTCTCATTATTCTTAAATGTTAAATGCATCCTTGAAACTGTTGTAATAGTTTCTCGTAACTTCAATTCGATTTCCATCCGACATGACAAGTATAAACTTCATTGCAAGAGACGGATTGATCTTCCTAACATGTTTTTTTGCTATTATAGAAGACTTGCTGACTCTGGTAAATTTCCGCTTATCAAGTAATCTCTCTAATTGATAGAGCGGATCCTTTCCATAATACATTCCGTCCTTGGTTGTTATTTCTATTTGATGACCATAGCTTTCTATGTACAATATATCGTCCACAGATATGAACACTTTGTCACCTGAATCAACCTTCTTAACTGAAATATGTCCAACTGATTTATTGTTCTGTATCAGAATATATTCAGCTTCTTCATCTATCTCAATGCCTTTAGACTCTAAGAAGGATCTAACTTCGTCCATATTTTCATCGGATATGGCCAGTCTAATTTTCATCTCTCACACTCCTTTCATTGACAATGGGTATTATAGGAAAAATTTTTCTTTAATACAATAAAACAGGCATAAGTTGCAACTTATGCCTGCATGAAATACACAAAAATCTATTTTTTAAATAAAGTACTAAGTAATCCTCTACCAAGGCTTGCACCGACATTTCCACCAAGTGTCTTTCCAAACTTGCCATACTTGCCACCGAGGTTCTTTCCAAGCTCTCTTCCAACAGTGCCTGCAACTGAATTACCTACACTCTTCATAGCCTGCTGCTTAGCCTTCTTTTCCTTTTCTTCTTTTTTAAGAGCTTCTTTTTCTGCGCGCTCTTTTGCTTTTTGCTTTTCTTTCTCTTCCTGCTCTGCTTTTTTCAAAGCTTCGCGTTCTTCGCGCTCTGCCTGCTTCTTTGCTTCCTTCTCTTCCTGCTCTGCTCTCTTCTTTGCTTCTTTTGCCTCAAGTTCTGCCTGCTTTTGCTCTTCAGCTATTCTTGCATCCTCAATACCTTTTCTCTGAAGGAATTCATATGCAGAATCCGGATCAACTGCTGTTGCATATTTGCTGTAGAGTAAGCTTTCTTTGATGCACTGTTCTCTCTGTGCATCAGTTGCCGCAGCCATTGCGCACTGTGGCGGAAGAATATTTACCTTACTTGCTATAGCAGGAACGCCGTCCTCCTGTAAGAATGACACAACCGCCTCTCCCGTGCCAAGATTAAGTATTGTATCAAATGTATCAAAATCAGTATTCACTCTGAATGAATCTGCTGCAGCTCTCACCGCCTTCTGATCAGATGGAGTATAAGCTCTGAGTCCGTGCTGAACTTTGTTTGAAAGCTGTGCCAAAACACCATCCGGTATGTCCCTAGGATTCTGAGTACAGAAATATACACCAACCCCTTTTGAACGGATAAGCTTAACAACCTGCTCTATCTTTTCAAGTAATGCCTTTGGAGTGTCATTGAACAAAAGATGCGCCTCATCAAAGAAGAAGACCATCTTTGGTTTGCTCATATCACCTACTTCAGGAAGTGTCTCAAATAGTTCTGACAACATCCAAAGCAAGAATGTAGAGTATAACTTGCCGTTGCCTATAAGACTGTCACTTGCAAGAATATTTATCATGCCTTTTCCGCCTGCTCCAAGCTGAATCCAGTCAGAAATGTTAAGGGCCGGTTCACCAAAGAACAAATCTGCTCCTTCTGTCTCAAGCGACACGATTGCTCTTGTTATAACACCAATTGAAGCACTACTAATCTTTCCGTAATCTGCCGCATAATCTGCTGAGTGATCATCGACGTAGGCAAGCATTGCCTTTAAATCCTTTGTATCAACTAATAAGAGATTACTGTCATCTGCAATTTTGAAAATGATAGCTAATATATCACTCTGCAAATCGTTGAGTCCCAGAATTCTTGAGAGAAGCAAAGGCCCCATTTCAGAAATAGTCGTTCTCAAAGGAATTCCATTCTTTCCGTATATATCCCACAAAGTTACCGGATATCCTTTATACTCAAAACCTGCCTCTGCAAGACCAAACTTTGCAATACGCTTTTGCATATCCTCACTGTCAGTTCCCGGATTCATCATTCCTGCAATATCCCCTTTGACGTCAGCCATAAATACAGGAACTCCCATCTCACTGAAACTCTCTGCCATAACCTTGAGTGTTACAGTCTTACCTGTACCGGTTGCACCTGCAACGAGACCGTGTCTGTTTGCCATCTTTGGAATAATCGAAATATTCTCTCCGCTCTCAGTATTGGCAATCCAAATCTTTTCATCTCTTATCATATAAAACCTCCTCATCCGTTCATCCACTTGCTTGTTTTATAATTATATATAATAATTGCTATTGCTCATATTAATATTTAATTTAGCTTATATTAGAAGTTGCTATTGCTCATATTAATAATGTGCCAGAGTTTGTTTGATTCAATGACTAACATTAATCCTAGCGAATAAAGTTAGTGAATACTTTCTCCTTAGCCACAGGCTGTGCTACTCCACCGTTCTTTCCAGCCTCAATACTCTTTAAAATCCAAGCCATATTTGTGCCAAGTGTCTGCATAATCTGAATACCTTCTTCGTCCTTTAATACATCTTCAGGATTACTTCCGTGGACCATATTCCAATATCTTGATGAAATAAGTGGCATCTGATTGAATAAGAAATATTTATTAAGTACATCAAGTGTTGCTGTAGTACCTCCTCTTCTTGCGGAAGTAATTGTTGCTGCAGGTTTAAATCTTAAATCTGCTTCTGCTGCTCCAAAGAGTCTGTCAAGGAACATCAGTATCTCACCTGATGGAGATGCATAATAAACCGGTGAACCAACTATAATACCATCGATACTTTTCACCTTTTCTGCAGCTTCCTTAACTGCCTCATTGACATTGCCGTCAAATACCATCTTACCTGCATTCATTATCTCTGTTTCGATTCCTTCTGATTCGAGAACCTTTGTAATCTCTGAAAGTGCTGTATAAGTGCAGCCCTTTTCTTTTCTGCTTCCATTGAGTAATAAAACCTTCATGAAATCCTCCTTAAAAACATAATTATATTTAATCTATTATAATTATAATTCTTTCATGCTTCAATGTGAAGAAAAGTTTTAAGTTTTAATGATGGAAGGGAAAGTTTTTTATTTATGTGATGGCAAGAAAAAAGCACTCCTAACAATTGCTTGTTAAGAGTGCTTTAAATAATCAAATTAGTCGTTGTTTTCTAATAACAATTCGTAATATTCCTTTCTTTCTTCTCTAAAGCATCTTCCCCCTGATTTTTTACTAGCGATTCTAAAATACTCTTTTGCTTTTTCAAAATCACCTGATTCAAATGCGACTTTACCAACCCACATTTCTTTTTCCCCATCATCGAATCTTTCCGGATCTGCATATAATATTTTATCAACCCATTTATTCATTGTTTCAATATCATGTATCAAAATTGAAATATCTAAAATTCCCCAAACAATGTGATAACTTTCCTCATATTGATTCTTATCATTGGGTAGTAACTCCCAAGCTTGAACAAGTTTGTTTATTGATTCTTTATATTCTTTACTCTCCCATAGTTCATTGCTTTCCTCCATCAAAGCCTCTATTTTTTTTCCTAATATTCCTTCAACACAAGCCATAAGCACGCTCCTTCTATACTATACCTTTTTAGGTAAATAATATGTTTACTAAAAAAACTCTAGTAGCTAATTTTAAAGTAAATCCTCTATGCACTTTATATATTTATCATCTTCATCTTCAAATATATCAACTCCTTCTACCATATAAGCTTGTATGAAATATTCTCTTGCCTCTCTTATTGCTTTTTTTTCATAAAAACATTGACCTATTCTGAGCAACACAAACGGATTTCCAATCTCATCGGGACATTTTAAAACTTCAAATAAATAATTTAATGCCTCATCATAGTTACCTAACATGAAATTCACGTCACCTAACGCGCAATATATCCATCCGCTTGCTTCCCAATCTGATTTTGGCTCAGGAACAAGACTTAATGCTCTTCCATATTCTTCAATTGCCCCAACATAGTTGTCTGACTCAACCATTTTGTCAGCTCTTTCACATAATATTTGTATTTCTTTATAAATACTATCGTCAATATTCATACTGTCTCCTTAAATATAATATATTAAATAATTCCCTCATAATAAAACTCATTTTTTATCGTTCTGAAACATAACTATCTTATTTCACAACATTCACTTGGACTGCGGTGATTTTTTGATACACCTAATCCCTTGATATTATTCTAATATATTCTCTTTGTTTAAGCAATGTTACTTCGCTCGTATTTTGTTGTATTGTTTTGCCTGAGTATTGTACATCAGCGCATAAAAACCATCTTTTATTGCCATGAGAGAATCGTGAGTTCCCTCCTCGATAATCTTACCGTCATCAAACACGATTATTCTGTCGCAAAATCTGCAAGATGACAATCTGTGAGAAATGTAAACTGCAGTTTTGTTATTAACCAGTTTATCAAAATTATTGTACACCTCATACTCTGACAATGGGTCTAATGCAGCTGTCGGCTCATCAAGTACTACAATAGGCGCGTTTCGATATACTGCTCTTGCTATGGCTAGTTTCTGTCCCTGTCCTCCTGATGGCTCAACACCTGATTCAACAAAATACTTATACAGATATGTGTCATCCCTGTCAGGTAATTCGTTAATCCAGTCATCCAAACCGACTGTTTCATATATCTTGTATATTTCTGAATCTTTATCATTTTTATTTTGCTTTTTGTCAATTGAACTTTCATCACTTGTTTTTGCATCATTTGAACTTGCCGTAATTAATTTATTCTCATTTGAACCTGTCACACCCGCACTTGATAATTCGTCTTCAAACACTGTAACATTTTCTCTGATTGTAAATGCAAACAGTTTGAAATCCTGAAATACTACTGAAAGTTTCTTCATGTACTCCTTGAAAGAATATTCTTTTATATTCTTTCCGTCTACAAGTATTTCACCCTCATAATCATTATACATTCTGCAGAGTAATTTTATGAATGTAGTTTTTCCGGCACCGTTTTGTCCAACAATTGAAAGATGCTCACCTTCTTTGATTTTAGTGCTTATATTTTTAAGAATATACTTTTTCGTATTTGGATATTTGAAGCTTACATTTCTAAATTCAATTTCAAGACCTTTGTTGCTTTCAGAAATATCATCTCTGCGAGTCATGACAATGTCATCATTCTGCTGCTTCTTAATCTTATTGCATTTTTCAATCTTACCGGATGTACTCTCGACAAACTCTACATAGTAAATAAGTTTTGATGCGTTGTATGACAATGCTCCGTAAGACCCCATTATTCCACGGAGTGAACCGGAGAATTTTTCAGTTGCCTGATAGAGACTTGACAGTTCACCAATAGTAATTATCTTATTAAGTGCATTAAATCCAAGAAGTAAGAACATGAACATATTCGATGTTCTTACAACGAAGCTTAAAACTATGTTCATTCTGAACATTTTCATGTCAGGCGCTTTGCTTGCAAGGTAATACTTTTCGCCAAGTTCCTGCAACTTGTCGGTAAATATATTTCCCGTATTGTATAATCTGATGTCTTTGGCGTAGCGCGTGTCCTGAAGTTCCGTGTTAAAGTAGTCGCTTCCCCTCTCAATTTCTGCCTGTTTTTCAAACTTGGAGCCTTTGATTTTATTTCCTTTGTCTGTGGCAATTGTGTTTGCCACAAAACTGATTACAACCGGAATGAGAAGCAACGGAACTCTCGTACATACAATAACAACCACACCCAAAGCGATAAAGGTGCATGACACAATATTGGTAATATTTGTCATGATACCATTGATGCCATTTGTCTCATTAAGTGCCTTTTCTGCTTTTTTGATAATATCAAGGACTTCTGAATTTTCAGTATTTTCAAACTTCATATCCAGGCAGCAAAGGCTTAACTTTGTGTGTAATTTTCTAATGAGATTCTCATTTATTCTTCCCATGTTTTCGGAAGACATTTTGCTTATATTATCATAGAGAAAATTGCCTACACATATAAAGCAAACCCAGAAAATCACAACAGGAAGATTTCTTTTGTCTTTTGCGGAAATCTCATCAATAAGATATTTCATTCCTATAATGTTAATAAATGCTCCAAATGTACTAACGAGGAAATTGATTATCTGCCATACAAAATAAGATTTCTGATTTTCCCAGAGATACTTAAGGAAAAACTTGTAACATTTAAACTGTACTTTGTAATTATTCATCTTCTTTTCCCTCCTCGTAATATTGTGCCTGAATGCCAAACATGTAAGCATATTTTCCATTCAGTTCCATGAGTTCTTCATGAGTTCCCTCCTCAACGATCTGTCCGTCTTCAAACATTGCAATGTTGTCACAAAATCTCGTACTTCCAAGTCTGTGAGAAATAAACAGAGCTGTTTTGTCTGAGACCATGTTGTCAAACTCTCTGTACATTCTGTCTTCTGCGAGAGCATCAAGTGCAGCGGTAGGTTCATCAAGAATGATTATATTTCCGTTCTTGTAGAGGGCTCTTGCCATGGCAAGTCTCTGTCTCTCACCACCGGACAAGTCTATTCCTTCAGTGTCAAAAATCTTGAGCATATTTGTCTTAACACCATTTTCGTATGAGCTCACCTTATCCCACAATCCGCTGGTCTTTAGAACTTCCTCCACCTTTTTCATATCAGTATGTTCTTCATCTTTAAACGATATGTTCTTGTAAATTGGAAGTGCAAAACATTCAATATTTTGGAATACCGGAGCAAACAGCCTGAAATACTCTTCCCTGTCATACTCTTTGATATCCGCACCGTTTAAAAGGATTCTTCCTTCAGTCGGCTCATACAGTCTCATAATCAGTTTTGTAAAAGTGGTCTTTCCTGCACCGTTAACACCAACAATTGCAAGTCTTGAACCACCTTCGATCTTGATATTTATATCTTTCAAAACATAAATATCTGTTCCCGGATATTTGAAGCTTACATGCTCAAATTCAAATGTATAACGTTCTGCTTTTATATCCTTTTTTGTGCCAATACTCCCACTATAGTTTTCAGAATCTTCACTCCAGTTAATAAAGTTTCTGTAATCATTTACCATGAGGCAGTTTCCTTTTACATTTGAATAAATCCATAAAATGTATCCGATTGCCTTATAATATGATGTGACAAGTGAGATATAAAGAACAAATTCAGAAATCTTCATTCCCTTATTTAATACAAAATAAACAAGCCAGCCGTACATGATACTTGTCTGTGCAAGCAACAAAAACTGCATTCCCATATTTCCAAGAATCCATCTGTTATGATGCTTTTTATTCATCTTTATAAAATACTCATTAACAATGTTGTACTGAGCCTTAAATACCCTGGCCATGTCAAAGAGTCTGATATCTTTTGCAAAAGCGAAGTTTCTTGCTGTGCCGTCAAGGTATCCTATTTTTCTGTAAGTTGGTGCCATAACATCACTGAATCTTTCTTTGTCAATTCTTGTAACATAGGAAAGAATCTTTGCCATTCCAACGGATAAAACCGTGATGGATAGCACTACAAAAATACTTTTAGCACCTATCATTACAGCTGCAATGATTGTAATTGCACCTTCGCATATTATGTTTTTTACCTGATCAAGCACTCCGTTAAATCCCATACCGTAATAAAGAGAAGCTTTTGCTCTCTGTAAAAAATCCAAAAAGAGCGGAGATTCCATATTCTTATAATCAGTGGTAAATACCTTGTTCATACGTTGCTTTTCAAGATATGTATCAACTTTTACATATTCATGTTCGCCAACGTTCCAGAAATAATTCCCGTAAAAATTTAACAACATCAATATCAGGGAAATAACCACTACTGTCATAATCATATAACTTGTACCTTTTTCCCCCTCAATGGCAGCAATTACATATTTCAGAAAGTACATTTCAACAAATTCCCATATACAAAATAAAACTCCTGCAATCACAGAAATTGCCAGAAGTTTTTTATTGCTTTTTGCAACAGCTTTTAGTACATAGAAAAAGTTGTCTGCCATTCCGTATCTTTTTTCCTGCATAGTAACTCACCTTCCCTTTTTTGAATAATAAAACGTATTGTAACACATGAATTGAAAAAATGACAGAAAAAGATAATTATTCTACTATGAGTATAAAATAGAATAACAGGTGTCGGGAAAATTTGGCACAGGAAAAGGCGCCGGTTTTAAAACTGACGCCTTAATCATTCTATGCTATCTCATTGTTTTTACTTACCACTAATATTAGAAGTAGTATTATCAAACTGATTTAATTACTCAATTGTAATATATTTTTCTTCTTCAACCTGTGGCTTAGCTTCTTTCTTTGGGACAAACATTGTAAGAACTCCGTTTTCGAATTTGCCCTTAACGTCTTCCTCTGTGATGTTGTCTCCTACATAGAAACTTCTCTGGCATTTGCCGTAATATCTCTCACGTCTGATATATTTCTCCTGCTTCTTATCTTTCTCGTCTGTGTTCTCAGAATGCTCAGCAGTAATTGTGAGATAACCGTCACTAATCTGTGCTTTGACATCCTCTTTTGCAAATCCCGGAAGCTCCATGTCAATCTCATAGCCATCCTCTGTTTCCTTTACATCGGAGCTAATGTTCTTGAAAACTGCAGCCTGTTTTTTAAATACCGGTTCCAATCCAAAGAACTCATCAAAATCATCGAAATATCCGTTTCTTCTAAAAATACTAGGTGTTAACATAATCATTACCTCCTCTACCTATTATTAAGACTCAAAACAAATCAACTGATTGTTTCCTGTCTCTTATTTTGTACGGGAACTGTACTTTTTATTCCCTCTGACTATGTTATAGCACCATTGTTAGCACTCGTCAAGGGTGAGTGCTAACAATTTTATTTTTAATTAATTTTCCTGATTTTTTACCATATTTGAATAATACCTGTCCATAGCATCTATAAATTTATCGATAATTTCCGGATTAGATGGATAATATAAATGAGGAAATCCCCATAAATGATTGTCGCTTTCATGTATACATTCGCTCCACTGTCCACTGACCGGCTTTGTTGCAATACAGTCACTACCATTATCTTCACTGTCAAAATAATGGAACTCATGTCCTTTTATTGATTTATTATGCAGGAAGATATCACTCTTTTCTTCTATTTCAACATATCCAAATCTTACAAGTCTTCCTGTATAAGATACTTTTGCATCAATGAGACCTGCCATCTCAAAAATGTCTCCTTCCTTAGTCATCAGCTCTTTGTGAAGATACATGAATCCCCCACACTCCGCCAGGGACGGCATTCCCTGCTCTATCTTTGACTTTATTGATTTTCTCATACCTTCATTCAGCGAAAGTCTTTTTGCATACAGTTCCGGATAGCCTCCGCCAAGAAGTATTCCCGATATTCCATTCGGCAGTTTGCTGTCGTTAAGGGGTGAGAAGTATTTTATCTGAACTCCCCTTTTTTCAAACTCTCTCAAATTTGCCTCATAATAAAAACAAAAGGCTTCATCTCTTGCAACGGCCAATGTCAGATGTTCACGTCTTTTGTAATTTACATATATCTTTGAATCGCAAGATAAACATTCTGCGTCTCTTGCAATCTCAATCAATTTATCCATATCAACACACTGCTCGAGCTGATTGGATGCCGTCTCGAGTTTGCGATTAATATCCTTCATTTCTTCCGGCATTTTCAATCCAAGATGTCTGCTCTCAAAAGTAAGTTCCTTATTGTTTGGAAAATACCCCAGGACAGGAACTGATATTTCTTCCTCTATCATGGTTCTCATGGTCTCAAAAAACTTTCCCGATATACGGTTAAGAATTATTCCTTTTATAAGGTTATCTCTGTCGTACTCCACAAATCCTCTAATAAGCGGAATCATGGATCTTCCCATTCCGTGAACATCCACCACCAATATGACCGGTGTCCTCGTAATTTTTGCGAGATGATAAGCAGAGCCTTCCTCTCTCACTCCTCCAAGTCCGTCAAAAAGTCCCATTACCCCTTCCATAACTGCCATATCGCTCTGATTCATCATGCAGTCTATAAATAATTCTTTAGTTTTCTCTTCTCCAAGAAAAAACGTATCCAGATTTTCTGCCGGAATATTCTGAACGGTTCTGTGAAACATGGGATCTATATAGTCCGGTCCGCATTTAAAAGCCATCACATCAATATTTCTTTTTTTCAGTGCACCAAGCAATGCACATGTAATCAGAGTTTTTCCGCTGCCACTCTTTGGTGCTCCTATTAAAACTCTTGGTATTATAATATTTTCTGTCTGCATATTCGCCTCATTTTTATCAACTAAATTTTATCGCATTATCTTTAGTTTTTCTCCCTGTAAATGAACAGATGAATATAGGATTCTGTCCTCTCAACATATGATAGTCTCCTACTTTTTCTGTTCTCGTAACATTCATTGTCACAATATCGAAATTCTTTAATTCAAACTTTTTATCTAAATGCATTATTTCCTGCAGCGTTTCAAGACTGACTGCATTTATCACTATATTAATCTGAGGATTTTTATTGAGCAACAATTCCACTATCTCAGACATATTGCCGCTGCTTCCACCAATAAACGCATGAGTTGGAGTCGGAAGTTCTTCTAATGCAACCGGCGCCATCCCCTCTGTCACCCGGATATTATTTAGCCCGAATTTTTCGATATTCTTATGTATCAGCTCAACTGCTTCGTGTTTTTTCTCTATTGCATATACCTTGATGCTGTCAGATAAACGTGCAATCTCAATGGCAACAGATCCTGTTCCGCTCCCCACATCATACACAACTGAATCAGCACTCAGATTGAGTTTTGATATGCTTACAGTTCTGACTTCTTCTTTGGTCATAGGAACTTTTCCACGCACAAATTCAGAGTCCGCAATTCCGGGAGTTATTTTAAACCCGTTTCGAGTTTTTATTTCATTTCCAATATTATGACTCATATTATCTGTTTCAGAAAAGTTTTGGGAATAAGCATCATTAATGACAAAAATACTGTACAATCCCGGTTCAGATATATCTATACATTGCTTTGGAGCAAGAGTCATTATTTTTTCTCTTGGGTAGGACATTAGATATCCCACAATAACCCTGCACTCTTCAAGTTTTTCTTCTATAAGTATTCTTCCAACAAGGTTGAGATCAGAAACTCCTGATAACAGTGCAAAACATTTTCTGTTACCCTGCACGGCTCTTACAAACTCAGCTCTAAGATTATCTGAAATATCTTTTCCATGAAAACTGATAATCTTTGCATCTTCCCAGCTCACACCTGATTTTGCCGACAAGGCAGATATGGATGACACTCCCGGTATAATTGTTATCTTTGCATCCAAAATTCCGGAATTTATTTTCTTTTCCAATTCCTCATACATCTTTTTTGCACCACTGTAAAATCCGGTATCACCGGAAAATAATATTGCCACATCACCTATTCCTTCCAGAAGAATAGGAATAACATCCCCGGCGAGATAATATGGATACTTTTTATTACTTGTATTAAGACTTTCAACCAGTCGTCTTGAGCCGAAAACCATATTGGCATTTTTGATTACATCCATTGCAGTCTGTGACAAATCTTCAGTCTTTCCCATACCGCATCCGATGAGAGTTATCTTTCTTGGCTTACGCCTTTTTTCTCTCAATACCGTTAAGTAATCTTTATATTTTTGTACCTGTATATACGGTGCTAATTTCTCACAGACTTCCTCGAAGGACAATCCTTTTTGTTCCTGTGGCCTTCCGATTACATACACTCTTATTCCCGCAAGCCTCGCTGCATCTATTTTTTCTTCAAATCCTCCTGCCGCTCCACTTGCTTTAGTAACCATTATTCTGATGTTGTACTGATTAATCAGGGCAAAATTGGTTTCTATGGAAAATGGTCCCTGCATTGCGATAATCTGCTTTCCTTTTATTCCGCTTTTTTCACAAATCGAAATACTCTCGCTCCCCGGCAAAACTCTTACAACCAGTCTCTCTTTTACCGAGTCGTTTACACAAAAATCTGCCAACTCCTTACTGCCCGTGGTCAGCATTATATTGCCGTGTGTTTTCTCTAATCGTTGCTCACACTCTTTTACATTTTCAAAGTATCTCACTCCAAAACCACGATCCAGATAATCGCCAATTTTTTTGTTAAGGGTATCCGATAATTTTTCTTTTTCAACCTCGATATCTTCCATTGAATACATTTTCGTGTTTTTTGATTCTATATCTGTCTTTAATTGCTCATCAGACTCTTCTTCAACCTCATTTTCTCTATCCTGTGTCTCAATTTCTATATCCTGTCTTTCAAGTCTCAGATACTCCACCTTTTTTTTGAGTGCTGCCATTCGAATATTCTCAGTCGCTTTAATTGCATAAGGATGTGTCGCATCAACAACAACTGCCGTATCATTTTCTTCAAAGAATTTTTCAATCTGCTGCTCATCCATACGACCTTCCATGACAACTGAATACTCGTCTTCCACCAAAACCTGCTTACCATATTCAGTTGCAACACATACAATGTGCTCCGCTCCTATACTGCTTAACCATTCCGACAACTCACGCCCCTCAGTTGTCCCTGCAAAAATAACTATCTTACCCATTTAGTTCCACCTCATACCCTCTCTTGGTAACCAATTTACCACCTACTATTTCACTTGTTGAGTTTCCTATAAACACAGTCGTAAACATATCAACCTTAGCATCTCTTAATTCTGACAGAGTGCACGTTACTGCCTTTGTCTGCTCTCTTCCAATATTCATAACATATCCGCAAGGTCTATCGCCCTCTATGTTGCGAAGCAAAATCTCACACGCCTTTTTTAGATAATCATGTCTTTTTTTGCTAGATGGATTATAGATTGCAATTGCAAAATCCCCCATCGCCGCACACTCAAGACGTTTTTCAATCTTCTCCCATGGAGTGAGTAAATCACTCAGACTTATTACACAAAAATCATGATTGAGAGGCGCCCCAAGGACAGCTGCTCCGCTTGTTGCCGCAGTGATTCCCGGAATAATGTTAAGTTCTATACCATCATATTCTTTTCCTATCTCATACATCAGCGATGCCATACCGTACACCCCTGCATCCCCGCTACAGATAATGGATACTCTTTTTCCTTCCATTGCCTTTTCATAACAGATGCGGCACCTCTTTTCTTCCTGCTTCATAGGAGTAGAAATGAGTTCTTTAGTTTTTAAGTTATCCCCAAGCAGGTCAAGATACACTTTGTAGCCCACAATAACATCGGATTCGCATAAAGCCACATAAGCTTCTCTTGTCATCATATCTTCTTTTCCCGGACCCATTCCGATAACATTAATTATCTGTTTCATATATTATTACTCCGTATTATTTCTGTGTATTATTTCTGTGTATTATTTCCGTTTATTATTTATATACATTATTTCAATGTATTATTTCTGTTTATCAATTCTGTGGATTATTTAGTTTCATTTTTTATCCAATATCCGAAATTCAAAAATTCATCAGTCTAAAACGAAATTAATTTTCTACCTGTAGAAATAGCAACTGTCACTCCATCCTCAGCCTGTTTTGATAGAATTAGTGAAGCGTCAAAATCCCAAACGGCAACTGCTGCTCTCTCGCATACATTTCCCACTCCCACCTGGTTTTTTACAAATTCAGATTCAAAAAACTCTCCTTCAACATCTGCCAACTCTTCCTTTGAGAATGTTTTAAACTCCAGATTATGTTTATTTGCGAAATCAATTATGCCCTTCTCATCTGCCTTAACATCAATGGAAGCCACACAAAAAACTTCATCCATATCGATGCCTAATTCCTGTACTTTTTTCATGACAAATGTCTCTATATCATTACAAGTTTTTCCTCTTTTGCATCCAATACCGATTGCATATTTTTTTGATTTCAAAAAAAGCGAAGCCTTCGTTTTACAATCAATCGCAACGTCAATGATATTGTTATCCGATAAATTGCTGTTGCCAAGATTGCTATTCTCATGCTTGCTGTTATCATGATTAATATCGTTATCTTCGAAGACAAGATTAACTTCCCCCGGATGTTTTTTGCAGAACTTCTCATAGGAAGACATGTCTGTATATTGTTTATTTGGGATACACATATTTATCATTTTACCTGAGAGCACCTTGGATGAAACCTTTGCAATGCCATCTTTATTTTCAATGATTAGTCTGTTTTTTTTTGCAAACACATCCACTGCAAATTTGTTGTGTATATCTGTGGAGGTTGTAATGACAGGAACCGGATTTGAATAAGCGGACAGTCTGTCAGAAAGTAATACCGCAATCTCGTTTGCTCCGCCATAATGACCTGACAAAACAGGGATAACAAACTTTCCCATATCATCAATAACAATAACAGGGCTATCTGACAATTTATCGTGAACACAACCGGAAACTGCTCTCACTGCAATCCCCAAAGCACCTATAAAAATAAGTATTCTGTTTTTGTCAAACTGCTCTTTTGACCACTGTTCAAGACTGTCATTTATGTATATAACTCTTCTGTCATTAGAAATCTCAAAACCGGAATATTTGTTCAGCGCATCACCCTTGCAAAAATATTGAAAAGATATCTTATCGTCATCTACCAGTTGTTTCATCAGTTCAAATCCCGACAATGTAAAACATATTACAGATATTTCCAAACTCATTCTCCTTTCAAAGCTTATATAAAAGTATTATTTTGCTGAATAAAAACCTATTATTTGTAATGTGGGAATTTTCGTTTTTAAACCTTCCTAAATTCAGTGGAAAAATCCGGCGAGTACAGTTTTGACTTTTCATAATGTGCGTGAGTTATTACATCTCCAACAAGAATTATCGCTGTCTTTCTTATACCATTTTCCTCTGCGGTTTTTGCAAGAGTTCCCACGGTACACACAAAGGTTTTCTCATCCGGCCATGTTGCTTTGTAGACTATCGCAGCAGGCGTATCTTTTTTGTAACCGCCGCTTATAAGTCTTCTCTGAAGTTCCTCTATCATGCCTGTACTGAGATAAATTGCCATGGTGCAATTGTGTGCTGCAAAAGCTTCTATAGATTCCTTTTTTGGAACCGGAGTTCTCCCCTCCATCCTTGTGATGATCAGAGACTGGGATACCTCGGGAAGAGTATATTCAAGGTTTAGGCTGGAAGCTGCGCCAAAACACGCGCTGACTCCGGGACATGTTGCATACTCAATTCCAAGTTCATCAAGCATATCCATCTGCTCTCTGATTGCCCCATAGATACTCGGATCACCTGTGTGTAATCTTACAATTCGAAGTCCTTTTTTCTCCGCATTCTTCATCACTTCCACAACTTCATCAAGAGTCATGTATGCGCTGTTATATATTTCGCATTCCTTTGATGCGTAATCAAGAAGTTGCGGATTCACAAGAGAACCTGCATATATTATTACATCTGCCTCTTTTAATAAATTCATTCCACGGACAGTTATCAGATCTGCTGCCCCTGTTCCTGCACCAACGAAATTAACCATTTCTCTGCTCCTTCACTTTTTGCCAGTTCTCCTCTGTCATTTGAATACATAATACATTCAATAGCCATGTCATCTGTTGCCCTTCTGCTAAGATTATTCATTATCCTGTCCATGACACACATCATTGTCTCATCAAGAATACCGGCATCTTCTAAAATATTAAGTCCTTCCTCAGTTGCAACACTTCCAAGAATATTCTTTGCAACCTCTGAAGTGGCACCACACATTATAGCTGCTGCCGCCATCAATTCCATACGGCAGTCTCCCTCCTTAGAGTGTGTGTTCATAATTCCTCCGGACACCTTTATCAGCTTACCGATATGTCCTGTAAGAAGAACTTTTTTAAACCCAATTTCTCTTGCCATGTCAATCGTAGCCCCGACAAAATTGCTGCATTTTACACTTCTGTCAAGATCGTATCCATAGGCATTTTTCATAAAATCAAGACCGTAATTTCCGGGAGTTACTGCAACCATGTCATAACCGTTTACATATCTTTGATTCAGTTCCAGTTTGATGGTATCAAGAATTGCGTGGGTACTCATTGGTTCCACGATTCCACTGGTTCCAATTATTGAAATACCTCCGACGATGCCCAATCTCTCATTGAATGTCTTCTTTGCAATCTCTTCGCCTTGGGGTACTGAAATAGTCACCTCAATAGTCCCATAGAAATCTGCCTGTTTGCAGACATCTGTTACCTCCCGGGTTATCATCTCTCTTGGTACGTGATTGATTGCCGCATTTCCAACGGGCTGATCAAGGCCCGGCTTTGTAACTGTGCCAACTCCTATGCCACCTTTAATTATTATAATTGGATGTTGCTTATTGCAAAGAAAGCCGCTCTTAACATCGGCTTCATTTTCAACTATCCTCACAGTAGAATACACGAGTGCCCCTGTGGTCACATCAGGATCGTCTCCCCCATCTTTTCTCACTGCACAGGAAACCATATTATTTTCTTTTTTTATATCAAGAATCTGTGCGTTATACTCAATCCCCTTTGGAGTACAAATTGTCATCTCATTTTTTGTTCCTCCAAAGAACAGCATATGAGCCGCCGCCTTCGATGCAGCCGCAGCGCAGCTTCCGGTAGTAAATCCAAATCTCATGTTCTATCCTTATAACCTCGTATCATTTGAGCATTTTTTTGACTCATTTTTCATAAGCTATTTTCACAATTTACGGTTCTTATTTTTCATCATTTTCAAGCTCGTTCTTTTCTTATATCGTACAACAAGGCGTTACAAATGGCCGCTGCAACATTGCTTCCGCCCTTTCTTCCAATGTTGATAATATATGGAATATCAGTATCAATAAATAGTTCCTTTGCAGCCTCAACATTTACAAATCCCACGGGAACACCGATTACAAAATCGGGTTTCCAGTCAGTCTGCTGCATCATCTCGTAAATACTGATAAGTGCTGTTGGAGCATTGCCGATTGCAAATATAACCGGCTTTTTGATTTTTGCTGCTCTCTCCATGCTGACCGTTGCTCTGGTAACTCCCCTCTCTGCTGCCTCCTTTGCAACACTTTCATCTGCCATAAAACAATGAGCACTTCCACCTAAGGACTCAAGAACCTTTTTGTTTATTCCGGACAGCCCCATATTGGTATCAGTGACGATGTCAGCTCCATCTCTCAAAAGACTCTCTGCAATATCTATTGCATTTTTTGAAAATTTGAGAGTCTTTGCATACTCAAAATCTGCAGTGGTATGAATCACTCTTTTTGTGACAAAACTTGTCTCCTCATCAATGGAAATAATCCTTCTGTCCAACTCCTCCTGAATAATCTCAAAGCTCCTTTTTTCAATATCTTTTGGCTTGATTATCTCGATATCCTTCTTCATAAAATTTACCACTCCTTTACAGAAAAATACTTTCCAATGCACTTATAAGTACTTTGTTATCTTCATGGGATTTCACCGCAATTCGCAGATAACCCTTTTTTAGTCCTTTGTAATTATCACAGTTTCTGATAAGTATCCCATTATCCAGCAACCTCTTGTACAAATCTATGCCGGTATGATTATAAAACAGGATAAAAGAGGCATCTGATTTCACCACTTTAAAATGCATCTTTTCAAGTTCTTTTGTCAGATACTCCCTCTCTTTTTTTATCAGTTCTCTCGATTGTGTCAGGTATTGCATTTCATCAAGTGACGCAAGTCCTGCTGACTGGGCAATCACTGATACATTCCATTCCGGAAGATGATTTTCGATTTGCTGCAACAAACTAATGTTGGAACACACAAGATATCCAAGTCTAACTCCGGGAATTGCAAAACTTTTTGTAAATGCACGAAGAACAATCAGATTCCGGTATTCACCTATCTCGCCTATAAAGGAACAAGCTTCCGTACATAACTCTATAAATGATTCATCCAAAACAACTACTGTTCCCCGTTCATCACATTTTCTGATTATATCTTCAAGGACACCCTTATCAACTAAGACTCCTGTGGGATTGTTCGGATTGGTGAGAATCAGCATATCAACTTCTGTATTTTCACATGAAGTATTAAGTAAATGTCCATCTGCCTCAATGTAATCCATTATCTTTTCATCAATATGAAAATCATTCTCTTCGCTCAGAGGATAATACACCATATTTGCACCAACTGATTTTGCCATATGCTCATAACCCAAAAAAGATGGCGCAGTCACCATGATACATTTTGGTTTCACTCCGTGTGCAACAGCCAAAAGCAGTTCCGAAGCACCGTTACCGCAAATAATATCGTCTCTGTTTATTCTGTGGTAATCCGCTATTTTACTTCTAAGTTTTGTGCAGTTAATGTCCGGATATACATTAACTTTTTCTAAGGCAGTTCTCATTGCTTCCATTAAATTCTCAGGAATGCCTGCCGGATTGATATTGACTGAAAAATCATACTCTATTCTGTTGTTATAAATATCTCCTCCGTGTACATTCTCTCTCATTGCAAAACTCCCTTATTCTTTCTTAGCACACAATCTCACACAAACAATCCACAAACTGTAACGCACACAATCTCACACAAACAATCCACAAACTGTAACGCACACAATCTCACACAAAATGGCAGTTGCATACATAAGTCTGTTTGCTCTCTTTATATCGTTGTACTCAACTTCCCTGAGCTTATCCCCGATATATTCCTTATGATGTACTTTTCCAAAATAAACCGCATCCCCTGCCAGTCTTATCCCAAGTGCTCCGGCACACGCACTCTCTGTCTGCGCAGAGTTTGGGCTGGCATGTCTGTATCTGTCTCTATTATATATTTTTGCAGCATCTTTAGCACTATATTCTTTTCCCAGAAACAGGCAGGAAATAATCATAATAATTGCACTGATTCTTGAAGGAAGGTAATTGACTATATCATCAAGTTTTGCAGCACACCTGCCAAAATACAGGTATCTGTCATTTTTATATCCAACCATGGAATCCATTGTGTTAATTGCTTTGTAAACAAATCCAAGTACAGGTCCTCCGATGGCTGTGTAAATCATCGGTGCAATAACTCCGTCAGATGTATTTTCCGCAACTGTTTCAATTGCAGCCTTGGCAATTCCAATGTCGTCGAGCACTGTTGTATCCCGACCGACAATCATGGAAACTGCCTTTCTTGCTCCTTCCACATCACCTTTTTCAAGTTCTGTGTACACTTTCATGCTCTCATCCTTAAGACACTTTGCGGCAAGAATCTGATAAGTCATAATGCTCTCGATTATTACTCCCAAATATACACTGACATAATATGATACAAAAAGAATAAGTCCCGATGTCGCTGCCACCGCACAGACCACCGCTATCACAAGAATTAATCCCCTGCTTAATTTGTTATTATCTGATTTACTGTTTTCTTCAATATACAGTCTTCTCTCCAAGAAGCTGATCAGCTTGCCAATAAGTCTTATTGGATGTGGAAAACTGTAGGGATCCCCTAAAATCATATCAAGAAGGAAACCTGCCACTAATGCTGTAATATGGTATCTCATATCTGTCTTCCTCTATTATCAATTCTCTCGACTCACCGTTTCCTATCATAAAGTCGTAATAATCACGCCCTGATATCTCACTGAATATGGACATTATTGTACCGCCGTGAACTACACACACCACATTCTCTACTTCTTTCTGTTTACATATTGAAAGAAGCCTGTAAAAACCGGTCATGGTTCTTTTGATAAACTCTTCTCTGCTCTCGCCGCCCGGAATTTTCATTGTGCAGTTGCTGTCAAGCCATAGGCAGTAATCATTATTATCCTTTAGCTCTTCATATGTTTTCCCCTCAAAAATACCAAAGTCGATTTCTCTCCACTCCTCAATGATTATCTGTTCTCTGTCAGAAAAATCTTCACCCCATATACACTTTGCAGTCATACCACATCTCTTCATGGGACTGATTGCAAAGATGTCTGCTTCTCTTTTACTGCTCCATTTACTTCTAAGCTCGCCTATTCCCTTTTCTGATAGTTCTTCATCTGTTCGCCCAAGATATCTTCTCTCTTCATTCGACTTGGTCATTCCATGTCTTACAAATAATAATTTCATTTTATTTTCTGTCCCATTCCACATATCACTCTGTATACATCATCAGATTTTTTCGCAAGAATAATCTGAACGCGTCCCATCCATTCTCTAAAATCACGTTTGGAAGCATCCATGGGAACTATGCCGTTTCCGATTTCATCAGTAAGTACAATTTTGTCACAACATTTTCCGTAAATGAGATTTGCCGCTGTCTCATAATCCATTCCTGCTTCAAACATTTCTTCTGCGATCGCATTTACATTATTAATCACATTATCGTTTTCAAAATTGCAATTCAAATTTTCTTTGACAAAGTTCATCTTTCCGGATGAATGTCCGCCTATAACTAAAATCATAATCAGTCTCTCCAACCTTTTTTTCAATTAAATGCAACAGACACAACTGCAACAGCCAAAGCACATAAAGTCTCAGTCACTGTCACAAAATATCCTGCCGTATCACCTGTTATCCCACCGAACTCTTTTACCATTCTATATCTGTAATAAATCATTGAAACAACCAATGTCAATACAACTGATGCCCCATGCACAAAGTCAATAAACAGCATAAATGCTATACACAAAATCAACTCGGTCACAATGAAAAATAACACTGCACTTTTGGCTTTTGAGCCTGTCTTTGAAAATGTATGAAGCATTCCTTCTTTTTTTGCATTTGGAAATGTCAGCACAGCTACTGCACTTAAGCATCTTGAAGCAATAAATGATGCAGAAAATACAACCAGTCCCTTCACCGGTATCAAAGAAAATGCCCCTATATAAACTGCCGACAATGCAAGAAGTGAGATTACTGCAAAGGCACCTATATGTGGATCTTTTAATATCTCTAACTTATCTTCTTTTGACTTATATGACTTTAGTGCGTCCACTGTATCCATGTATCCGTCCAGATGAAATCCACCGGTAACAATAATAGGAATGGCAAACCCAACCATAACATAGGCAGTCTGTCCAATTAAAAAATAATCTGCCACACATCTCCATCCACATAAAAGGAAACCGATAACAGCACCTATCCATGGAAAGAAAATAAGATGATACTTCATATCCTCATCCTTCCACCGGAAAATGGGTACCGGAATTTTCGAATATATTGAAAATGCTATAATCAAACCTCTTATTACCGACACAATGTTCCTCCTTTAATCACAACAGGTATACCTGCAACCACTTCCACAACTTCATCGGAAATCTTTGCAAGATGTGAATTTATTCTACCAAGGGCGCTGATGTAAGCTGCTGTCAATTCATCGTAATCCTGCGTATCTTCAAAAATATTATTTGTAACTATTACTACGTTTTGAACTGATGAAAATAACCTGTCTATACCTTTTTCAACTTTTGCAACAACTTCATCTTCACTTATCACACTGAAGTTATTATCCTGTTCACTGCTGCTTTTGTCTTTATTAGTATCTTTGTATTTATTACTATCTTTGTATTCATTGCTGCTTTTGTATTTATTACTATCTTTGCATTCATTGTTATTTGAATAATCGTTTGCATCACTCACTGTAAACATTTCGTTTGCAACCAGATTAGACATACATTCAATCAGAATACAATCCGATAAAGAGTGAAGATGTGCAACTGCATTTTCAATATTGGTCTCCTGTTCTATTGTCTCAAAACCTTTTCCACTTCTTAAGTTTCTGTGTCTTTCAACCTTTGCCTTTCCTTCCTCTCCATACACTTTCATGGTTGCAACATAAAATAAACTACTATGAATGTCATTTATTTTAGCTAAATCATACATGGAACAGATTATTTTTTCTGCATATTCAGACTTTCCGCTTCCACTTCCTCCAATCACAAGTACAATCATTTCAATCTCCCACTGATACTAAATACATTTATTTACAGTTTTCAAATCTCGTATATGCCTCTACTTTTATATCATCAAATGTAGTCTGTTCCCTGTAAACATTCATCACACTGTCCAAAAGTGGGAACAGCAGTGTTGCTCCGGTTCCCTCCCCAAGTGCCAGATTTGCATATATAATTCCATCCAATTTCAAATCGTCATATATCAATTTCATTCCCTGTTCTCTGCCCATGTGAGAAGGAATAACATACTCCGTAATTCCGGGAAACATTCTCTCGGCAACGAGAGCTGCCACTGCAGTTATGATGCCATCAAGCACTATTGGAACATGGTAGATGGCTCCGCCGATTATCACTCCCGTAAGACCGGCGATGTCATAACCTCCAACATGAGTAAGAACCGTTAATGCATCTTTATCATAAAGATGATATTTTCGAATTGCCTCGTCTATTACTTTCTCTTTTCTCTTAAGTCCTTCATCGTCAAGCCCCGCTCCTCTTCCTACTATCTCTGATGCGGGAATACCAAGAAGCGAAGCTGCAACTGCAGTGCTGGTGGTGGTGTTTCCAATTCCCATTTCACCTGTTCCAAGAATGTCATACCCTTTATTTTTCAATTCAAAAACTGTGTCCATTCCAATCTGAATTGCCCTGACCGTCTCATCTTGTGTCATTGCAGGTTCAATGGCAAAGTTTCTTGTTCCCTTCCTTACTTTCCTGTCTGCTACCCCCGCTATTTTTTCATCTGAATTTATGCCGATATCTATAGGAATAACTTTAGTGTTATTTATCTCTGACATCTTTCCAACAGATGACTTATTTAATGCCATTGATTTTGCAACCGCCAATGTAACCTCCTGTCCCGACTGACTGATTTTTTCATCAACCACTCCGTTATCAGCACACATTACAACAATAGCTCTCTTGTCTGTTTTCGGATATGGCGTTCCCTGTATTGCACCGATTTTTGCGGTTATTCTTTCAAAATCTCCAAGGCTGTCCAAAGGTTTGGCAACACTGTCCCATCCGGTTTTGATTTTTTCTGCGATTATTTTATATTCTTTTCTTCTATCTTCACCTTCAGATATGAATAATTTTTCAACATCCTCAAACTGTATTTTTGATTTTGTTTCTTCCGCATCTGATTTCACTCCACTTGTATCAGAATATCTCACTTCTCTGAGAATAGAGTACACTGCTTTCATATCCATGTGCGCTCTTAGGGTATCAGCCAGTTTGTCGTACTCTCTGTCCTTTAAAACATCGTAATCTACAGCTTTTATATTCTCTGCCTCAATCCCCTTAGCTACAGCAACTGCTCTGATTATTTCTTCAGCAATCTCAGCGCGGTCAAACAATCCGTGAATATAACTTCCGTATACATTATCTCTATTTACAAGGGCTTCATTTCCTTTTGTCTCACCCATGTGAATCTCATAACCCAAATATTTTTTTCCTGACAAACCTGCAAAAATGCCACCTACATTTCCAAGCACACCTTCAACCTGCTCTGTCAATTTGTCCTGCTTTATTTCAGTGAATACAGGTAAAAGACCAAGTCCTTTCAGACTTCCCTTCTCCTCAATCCCCTCACTGTCAGTTATACTCTCTCCAAGCATCTGATATCCTCCGCAGATTCCAAACACCGGAACCGACTCAGACATTCTTAAAACAGCCTCGGACATGCCTGTCTGTTCAAGCCATTTAAGATCCCCCATAGTATTTTTACTTCCGGGAAGAATTATCAAATCCGCCGACTCAATATCCTCAGGCCTTGTTGCATATTTTACTCTAACATTGTCAAACTGTTCAAATACATTAAAATCAGTGAAATTGGAAATTCTTGGATATCTGATTACAACGATATTAATCACATCATTATTAACATTATTATTCACATTATTACCAGCATCATTATTCACATTATTCCTCAAATCATTCTTTTTAGAAATAAATCTCTCAGTCAGACTGTCCTCGTCATCTATGTTTAAATACATATAAGGAGTCACTCCCACTACAGGAATCCCTCCCTGCTTTTCAAGCATTTCCACTCCGGGATCAAGTATCGTTTTGTCCCCCCTGAACTTGTTTATTATAAGACCTTTGACTCTCGCTTTTTCATCTTCATCAAGCAGCATAAGTGTTCCAAGAAGTTGCGCGAACACTCCTCCCCTGTCGATATCTCCCACAAGAAGCACCGGCGCATCAACAATCTCAGCCATTCCCATATTGACAATATCATTTTCTTTTAAATTTATTTCAGCAGGGCTTCCTGCTCCCTCAATTACAATAATGTCAGCAATTGTCTCTAACTTTTTAAATGCACTTACAATATCAGGAATCAGTTCTCTTTTATATTTGAAATAATCTCTCGCTTTCATATTTCCCATAACCTCACCGTTCACAATAACCTGTGAGCCCATGTCACCTGTGGGTTTTAAAAGAATTGGATTCATGCAGACATCCGGTTCTATACCGGCGGCCTCAGCCTGCATAACCTGTGCTCTGCCCATTTCTTTTCCATCTTTTGTAATAAAAGAATTAAGTGCCATGTTCTGTGACTTAAAGGGAGCAACTTTGTAGCCATCCTGTCTGAATATTCTGCAAAGCCCTGCCACAATCAGACTCTTGCCCGCGTTTGACATTGTTCCCTGCACCATAATAACTTTTGCCATCCTAATTCTCCTTTATTTCTTTTTTGTTTTATCTTTCCTGCAAACCCAATTTCTCAGTTTGCATTTTCTCTCCCGCAAACTCTACCAGTTCTTTGTTCTTCATATTCATTTCGCCCCATTTTTCCACAGTGCAGTAAACCTTACTACACGCGGAAATAATGTCTTTTGCCCTTTTTATTGTTTCATCATCAATCTTGTCAAAGCTGCCCTGCTCTATCACAACTGATGCCAAAGCTTTTGCCACCGGATACTCCAAATCATTTCTGTGAATCACACCTGCTGCAAAAGGTATTCCCTCTCGCTGGAGTCGTCGGTACAAAGGAATTGCACTTCCTCCTCCACCAATCACAAACACTTCAGGCTGCCCCACTATTTTTTCAAGTTCCACACTTCCGTACTCATTAATAAATGTTCCTGACTCTACACCGTACAACTGCTCTATGTAATTGTTATACAGACAGTTTTCTCCATCCACGATACTCTCATTAGCTGTTCCATTTTTGTCAGTTATTTCATTTCCGAATATCTCATCAATGATATCGTATCTGTCATTCCTCTGATTTCCAAAAATCTCATCAACAGTACCGTATCTGTCAATTTGCCCATTTGCAACACAAATTACTTTATCGGCACACTTGATGGCAAGATCCAGTTCATGAAGTGACATAATAACCGCTATATTTTTTTCTCGTACCATTCGCTTTAGTATAGACAGAAGTTTAATCTTGTGGTGAATATCAAGAAATGATGTCGGCTCATCCATTATAAGAACTTCAGGCTCCTGGCACAGTGCTCTTGCAAGCATCACTCTCTGTCTCTGTCCGTCACTTATTCTGTTAAAATCATTATCGCGTATCTCTTCAATATCAGTAATCTTTATGGTGTCCCCGACAACCTTTTTGTCCTCATCAGATAATACTCCAAACCTTCCGGTATAAGGATATCTTCCTGTGGAAACCATCTCTTCAACACTCATATATTCCGGCGATGGGTGTTTTGTCATAAGAAGAGACATCTGCTTTGAAATGTCACTTTCTTTTAGCACTCTCATATCCCTGTCGTCAAGATATACGCTTCCTGCAACTGACTCAATCTGCTTTGACAAAGTCTTTAGTATTGTTGATTTTCCGGCACCGTTTGGACCGATAAGAACAAGTATTTCACCACGCCTTACAGAAATATCTATACTATCGATTAATGACTGTCCACCATATCCCACAGACAGTTTTTCAGATTTTAATATTATATCCATAAACTGCATCCTCACTGTTTCTTTTCGACTTTCTTACTCTGCCATACTCCTGTAGCACTATTTTGAAATCATTACTCTGCTCTATCTCTCTGTCTTCCGATCATTATGTAAATGACCACCGGTGCTCCGAATACTGCTGTGACTGAACTGATATTTATTTCAGTCGGTGCAAACATAACTCTTGCAATAAGGTCACACAGAAGACAGAATGCGGCTCCCCCCATAAAACACGCCGGTATCATGTGTATAGGTTTCGATGTTTTAAACAGCCTTCTGATAAGATGCGGAACAGCTATTCCCACAAAAGAAATCGGTCCGGCAAATGCTGTAACCACCGACGACAGCATGCTGGATAATAGAATCAGTGCTATTCTGAACTTCTTTATATTTACACCCATGTTTCTTGCATAAGTTTCGCCAAGCTGATACGCAGACATTGGTTTTGACAGCCACACTGCAAAAAACATAGCAGTTGCAACAACAACTGTAATCACTTTTACATTGGACCAGCTGCTTCCCGAGAAACTTCCAAGTGCCCAGTTATGAAGATTGATTATGTTTGAATCATCTGCAAAAGTAATGAGAAAATCCGTTATGGCTGAACAGATATATCCTATCATTACACCGCAGATAATCAGCACTGACATATTATTAACACGTTTGGAAATAATCAGTATAAACATCATTGAAATGAGAGAGCCGATAAATGCAGCCCCAATCATGACGACGGAGCCTGCAACCATTCCCCTTTGCAAAAGAAAAATCATGGATAAGGCAACTGTTAGTTTTGCACCTGATGAAATACCAAGTACATAAGGTCCTGCTATGGGATTTGAGAAAAAGGTCTGTAGCAAAAAACCCGAGACAGTCAAAGCACCCCCAAGCAGAGCTGCTGAAACAAGTCTCGGTATCCTTATGGACCATATTATTTTTCCATCTACAGAAGAGGTATCTCCACTAATAAGTAGTTTCATTATATCCTTCACTGACATGTCAGTGCTTCCCATGTACAGATTAAGGACAAGCAAAAATGCAATTGCAAATCCCAAGAAAATGTACCCGTAAATATATCTCAATCTTTTATCTCTCATATGCATCACTGTTAATCCTATACCGGTGTTATTTTCTGTATTTCTAATTTCTGTGTTGTTAATCTCTGTGTTACCAATTTCTATGTCACTAATTTCTGTGTTTCTAATTTCTGTGTTGTTAATCTCTCAGCTTATGAAGATATTTAAGTTCTGCTTCATCTTCCCCATTTATAACACTGTACAAATCCTCAATCATGCCTATTGTTCCGGTTGTCTCCTGAAACATGTTCTTGCCGGTGCACCAGGCATTTTGATTTTTCACTGCCTTAAAATCCTTTAGAAGAGGGCTTTTGGCTAACAGTTCGCCCACAGTTTCTATCTCCCCGTCAATAGTACTGTTATAAATAATAATATCTGCGTCTATTGCCTTCTCGTAAAAAGATTCCATCTGAAGATTCATGGTTGACAGTGCATTTTCTTCCTCTGAAACCACATCAGAAAAAGCATAACTGCCACCTGCCATTTCTATCATTTTGGTGATATAGTCACCGGGCTTTCTTATATTTACATAACCGTTTGAACTAATGTAGAAGAAGGCCACTCTGGGTCTTGAATTCTGACTGTTTGATAAATCTTTTTTGGGCACATCTGAATCTATATTTTTACTCACTTTATTAAGGACAGCGTCATAGCGTTTGGTGCAGTCATCCATGTATGCGTCTGCAATTTCATTTTTTCCGGTTAATAATCCAAACAGTTTTATCCATTCTGCTCTACCAAGAGGGTCACTCTCATAACTCAATCGCTCTACCATAACCGGTATTCCAAAACTCTCAAGTTCTTCTTTTACTTTTGGATTGTGAAAAATCATTGTGGACTCCAATGCGAAGTCACATTTATTCTTTAGTATCATCTCATAATCCGGTGCACTGTATTTACCACCGTAGAGAATCTTTCCCGAATCCACCATTTTTCTGATAGAATCTATACTCCAGTCTGCGGACTTTGTTCCAGTCATCTTCACACAGTCAAGAGCCTTAAGTTCCCTGAACAAATCCATGGACGCAGATGAAACCACATACATATTTTGAAGTGGCATCATGATTGGCGTAATGTCTGTATCAAGATTGTCCGGTGTACTCTTATTTTCAGGAATCATAAGATACTTTTCCTTGTCTGCAATTGTGACAAGAGCATAATCGCCATAATAATCAACCTGAAACTGATTTGCAAACTTAAGTTCCATCTCTCCTGTTTTTTTCATCTGCTTCCAGTCATCCACAGATGCTCCTTTAGAGGTATCTGCCGACTTGTCTGCCACCTTATTTGCCCCATTATTTGCTGCATTGTTTACCGCATATTTATCTGATAAGGGCTTGCTGCAGCCACACAAAAAAAGGGTACAACAGGCAACTACAACTATCATCCGGATAATAATTCTTTCGAAAATAATCGTAACTTTGCTCATTGTACCCTCCTATAATCTATTTTGCTGCTATTGAAGCTGAATCAAACTGTAAAGTATAATCAATAAGATATGGTTTGCTCATGGCAGTTGTATCAGCACTTACCTCTACAGGTGCATCAAAAACATCAAAAGGAATAACAAACGTTGAATTTCCCTCTTCATTTACAGGAAGATATTTGTCTTCGCCAACCATCATGTAATCGTACTTTGAACTGCTCCATTCAATAGTGGCAGTAGCCTCACCATTTTCAATCTTAATTTCGCATGGTGATGTAACGCTTGCTCTTCCGCTACCGCCTTCAAGTGCCACGTCAATTGTATATGTTCCGTCATTAAGCTTCAACTCAGAAACACTCTTTCCTTCTGAAACACTTACATCAGCATTGTCACTCTCAACCGGTACAGGATTTGACACGCTTACCTTGTGATCAAACCAGCGTCCTGAAGATCCAAGAATTGCCAAATCAAACTCTGTATCCAGTGCTTCTACAGGAACATCAAATCCGAATACTTCTTCCTCTGTTCCATCGTCATATTTTACCTTATCAGTTGTAGGCTCAAGTACTGCTGCACCATCCTTCTTAGCATCGTCAGCCATACCAACAAATAAATTCACAATTTTTTGTGAAACAAGTGTAATATGAATAGTCATCTTTCCGTCTTTAACTGTCAGAGTTCCCTTGCCGTTCATAGTTTCATTTACATGAAACATACTGCTGTCTGTCTTAAACTCTGCTTCATACACACCATCTTCAAGAGAACTTTTATTCTCATCTAAATCTTTTGAATCTGCTGAATCAGTTTTGTCCTCTGCATTCGCTTTGTCCTCTGCAACAGTTGTTGTATCGTTGTTTTTCTTGTCTGTCTTATCTGAATTGTTTGCACATCCGGTAACCATTGATACTGACATGGCAACACTCAATGCTAATGCTAATAATTTCTTAATCATTTTTGCTCCTGTACCATAATTGTTTTGTTATTTCTTTTAATAACAATTGCTATTTTCAATTATTATTTTTTGATTGGATCAATTGATATTTTCCAATCATTTACTATTTGATTGAATCAATTGATTTTTTCAATCATTTACTATTTGGTTGAATCAATTGCTGCCTGTGAATGATCTACATACATCTTTTCAATTGCTTCAATTCTTCCAAGTCCTTCAATCTGTGTGTCTATTGATTCAAAATAATTAGAAGCTGTAAACATACTCTTCCATGAGTCATCATCATCACCGGCCATATCGTTGTTTGCATGATCTCCTGCAACAACCATGAGTGGACGTAAAATAACTTTTGTATATCCTGCAGCCTTTACTGCTTCAATGACTTTGTCACATGCTGTATCTTCAGGCTCACCCTCTACAGTTCCGATAAATACATTCTTATATCCAAGTTCATTCATCTGACTCTGCATCTGGCTGTAAGAAATCTTTGCTGTGTGGGAAGTACCGTGTCCCATAAATACAAATGCAACCTTATCTGCATCCGCTGCTTCAATACTATCAAAACCTGCATTCTTAATTGCGGCCTCTGTAACTGAAACGGCAACATTCTTCTTGTCATCGTTAATAACTGTTGCATCACTTCCAACCTCGCCGAGAAGCGGCTCAGCAATTACAACTTTTTCAAATTTGTCTGTGTATTCATCAACTGCTGCCTTCAACTCATCATACTCAGCACCGTGCATAAGATGTGTAGGCTGAATAACTAATTTCTTAACTCCATTTGCAACGGCACGCTCTAATGCCTGCTCCATATTGTCAATCTTTGCATCTTCTCTTGCCTGAATGTGATTGATAATAATCTGAGCAGTAAATGCTCTTCTGACAGACCAGTCAGGGAATGCTGCTTTAAGTGCATCCTCGATACCCTTGATATCCTTTACTCTGCTGTCATTAAATGATGTTCCAAAACTTACAACAAGTAACTCATTCTCACCGATTTCATCCTGATTAAGTGTGTCATCAAGTGACGCATCGCCTGTATCTCTTCCGAAGTAATCAGGGTCAGCTTCCTCACCTTCAACCAATTCCTTCTGTGCATCTGTCAATGCATCCCACGCATCCTTTGCTGCCTTACACTGCTCATCTGTCTTGTCTGTTCTCTCCTGAACATAGATAGCATCTATAAGTTCTGCCACTTTATCTGCAGCTGCTTTATCACTGTCTTGTGCATCTGTGTCACTGTCCGCTGCTTTAGCCTCTGTTGTTGTTTCATCTGCATCCTTATTATCCTTTGCTGCATCCTTTGCCCCGCATCCTACTAATGAGCTGCATGCAACTGCTGTTGCAAGTACTGTCACTAATAATTTTTTTCTCATCTGTACATTCCTCCTTTTAATACTGATAAATCATCTGACATGTTCATCTCTTGTGACATGTTCATCTCTTGCTGACCTTATAAACTGTAAGCAAACATCACAATAAAAGAACCTTATGACAAATAAAACGTCATAAGGCTAATGTACATAATACTGAAAGAAAACCGAGGCATTATCATCAGTCACTTATAAAAATAACAATACATTCTCAGCTAACTTCGATATTAGACATTAAACCAATTACTCGTGGTATATACAGTCTACTAATTGGCAGGTCTCCTGACTTACAGCATAAAACAGATTCTGCCTTCCCATTTTCACAGTGGCAAAAATATCAAAAAATATTGAATCTGTCTGTTATTAAAAATGCGCTGATTACAGTGACGAGTTCGCACAGGATTCTCACCTGTTTCCCTTTTCACCGGAACAGTTATATAACTATCCGACACCAATCGGTCGCTACATGAGATTATACTATATAATAATTGTTTTTCAACCCCGATTAAAAAAAAACAAAAAAATACCCGATTAAAAAAAATCAAAAAAGCTTTGACATATATAACTTCTATTATTATAATACACTTAATATTTTTTTAGCTTGTGCGGCTGGTGCATGCTAAATTAAGGGGAGGGATTTACATTAACAGATATCGTTCAGTGGCGGTGGCAGCATTTGCCGGAATGTTTTTTCCGACAACATTCTGTCTTCTTTTCAGAGATATTATACCCGATAATATAGATGAAGAGTACAACATGGATATACAGACTGTTTTCCATGTCATCATCGGGCTATTATTTATTTCATTCGGCATTTTCTGGTATCACAGAAAATATTCAACATATTACAGTTTCAAAAGTGTGTGGTGCATAAAAAGCCAGGAAAACTGGTATGCCACTCACAAATTCACTGGGATTGTATGGATTATTTCAGGTATTATAGTATTTTCAACCCTTTATATCAGGATGAATGATTTATTTTTTATTCTATCCGCACTTTTTGCATTGATGCTGCTTACTCCATTTGTTTTTTCTTTCTTTTTTCATCTGCATCAAAAAATAAAAGGAATTGATATTTCAGAAAATGAATTTTATCCACCAGAAGAAAAAAAATTGCTTGTTATAACAGCAATTATCGGCTTAGTTATTCTTGGGTTTGCTGCCCAATGTATTACAACCGGTAATATCAGATACAAATTTACTTCATCCGAATTCAATACCAGTGGTAGTTACTGGAATGATGTAACTGTTAAATACAAGGATATTACAAATATTGAATTTTCAAAGGAAGATATTCCCGGAAGACGTATCTTCGGATATGGTGGTCTAACCACTGAGATGGGGAATTTTTACCACATAGATTATAAATACTATAAGCAATACACTTATCTAAAAAACAAAGCCTGTATTATAATTAGCTATAAGAATGATTACCTTATTATAAACGAAACAGACTACGCCAAGACAAAAAAATTGTATAAAAAACTATGTACTTATTTGAACAAATCTGTTTCAAAAAAATAGCAAAAACGGTGAAAATCAAAAAAACAAAAGACTATAGATTTAAACCGATTAGGCTTAAATAAAAAAATGCTGTGTAGCGTCAACACATAAATTGATATGTGAAGAATCTGTACAGCATTTTTATAATTTAGTATTCGTATTTTGCTATTTACATTTTGATATTTGTACTTTACTTTTCTATTTTTAATGTAACATTGCCGTCACCTTTTGACTCATTATCCTCAGAGTACTCTTCTACCAATTTGATAGACTTCGAATCAAATATTACAGAAATAACAGTATCATCATCTTTGTTTGAACTATTCAACAAAGTGATTTTATTCTCCCTATCAAACAAAGAAATAGGAAACTGAAATGTCGAATCACCATCATCAAAGAGTTTTTCATATCTCTTTGAGTTGACTTTCAAAGTATCATATGTATCACCGTTAAGATGTAATACAACTATACATTCTTTGCTTGTCACCTGCATACTAATCTCAGACTGAACCAAATCTTTCTTATCTTCCTCTTTGACAGATGCGTTCAATGTGTAAAACCCCTGCGCAAGGTTTAAATCCTTTAATCTTGTTCCTTTGACCTCCGCCTGCTTTGCCTCAGTTTCCTTTTTTTCTGTAGCTATCACCGGCATTAATCCTGAAGTCGGCTCCTCTTTAGCTTTCTTTTTACTGCACCCTGTAAACATTGTTAATGCTATAATTGCAGCTAATGATGCTGCCATTACTCTCTTATTCATATTCTTCTCCTTTAAAATACATAAGATTGATAAATCCATTTTATCACAATTAGTCAACAGATTCCATGTCTCATTTTTTTGTCATCCGCTCAATTTACTCCAATTATAATAAAAATCCGCTACCCACAAACTGTGCAACATCTCTCCCTATATCATCAGTTACATCAACATTGATAATTGTTGTGCTCCTGCCCTTCTTTTTGCAATATGCTCTCGCAAAAAGTTTGCTGCCTTTTGGTGCTCCAAGGTAATTGATGCTAACCTGCTGCGCAACTGTTGGCATATGTATATTATTTGACAAAGTAGCAAAAGCAAAATCTGCAAGGGTAAAAATAACACCTCCCATGATTCCACCGTTTGCGTTCTTGTGTGACTCATCAAGAATCATACTGCACAAACTGTGTTCTTCACTCAGTTCTTCAAGAACTGAACCATTGTCTGTTGCGAATCTGTCTTTTTTAAAATACTCTCTTGCCTCTTCAATATTGTTAAATGTTCCCATTTTTTCTCCTAAAATTCTGTTATTTATCAGTCCTATTTTCTTAATCAGTCATATCCTGTTGAATGTAATCTGAATATTGATCATCTTTGATTACAGAAATCTATCTGATTTTCAGTCTAACTTTGTTTCAGAAATCTATCTGATTTTCAGTCTGCTTTGTTACAGAAATCTATCTGAATTTTAGTCTGACTTTGTTGCAGAAATCTATCTGATTTTCAGTCTGCTTTGTTACAGAAATCTATCTGATTTTCAGTCTGCTTTGATTCTGTGAGCTTCGATATAGTATCTCTTCTCGTTTGCGTGTCCCATAGAAAATGTCTTTCTTGGGAGTGAACCGTCTGCACGGATTGCCGGGAAGAATGATTCCTTTGTCATCCCCTCGAAAATAAGACCGAGGACATTGTCTTTCTTAGACAAGGACTTAACTACTTCCTCACCGTGAATGTAATCTAATTTTACATTCTTATTCTCGCTCATGTAAAGATCAATGAACTGCTGAAGTGTTCCAACCGGAAGTTTTGCCATGGCATTAACTTCTACCACGCCGTTTGTCTGGCTTGTGTAATATTCAAACTTCTGTGTCTCACCGTTGCCATGCTCATCTGTATACTGCTTGAACTTTGTAAGGAAATCATTACTGTCAACGTCAAAGAGTACGCGATAGATTGGTTCAAACTCAATACTTCTGTCATGAACATTCTCAATCTCAACGAGAGCATATCTGGCATTCTCATCACCGGACTGTTTGTAATATTCCTTTGCAGCTGCAAGAGAATGATTACCGTCTCCAACTACAAAGAGAACATCGTCACCGCTGAGCATAAGCTTGCCAAGGGACTCCTGAACTTCGTCAACTGCCTGATCATTTAAGAACCATCCCTTGATGTGACCACCGTTCTTCATAAGGTCAAAATCGTATGCCACTTCAAACTCATCTTTCTTTTTTTCCAGTGGTTTGACAACAGATCTTGTAGGATCGTCAAACAAAAGAAGAATGTGTGGAAGTTCTAAGATAGCATCCTTTCTGATTTCGATACGGGCAGGAAGTCTGTCCTTGATTGTCTCCTCAGTCGCCCGAACCAAAGTCTTACTGTCTTTGCTGTAATCATAATCCTCAAGGTCAACAAGTCCCACCAGACCTTTTCTTATGTTGTCTCCCACATTTCTCTCAACATAAATAAGAGAATTCTTGTGAATTGCAAATACATCATTCTTCACATATTCTCTCATGGTAGCATTAATCTTATTTACACTCTCACTGTTATCTTCTTTCAGATAAACCTCAGGAAGAATAACGTTGAGGGCTGACGGTGCATCACCAACTATGTTCTTAACATCCTCCCAATACTCAGGCTCAGATGTAAACTGATCACATGCTACAACCGCCCATTTCTCAAAATCCTTTTTTGGCAGCATAATGTCTGCCGGATAAAAATATCTGTCTCTCATGGTTATATTCTCCTCTAATTATAATCAGCGATAATCTCTGTAATACTTCTAACCGGTGATTACCACTGCAATATTCAGTACTCCGACTGCGTTCAAAACACTCTGTAAAAAATGATACCACAATATTATGGGAATTTAAAGGAGAATGTAGATATGCAAACAATGAAGAGGGAAAAATGTGAGAATTGCATGTAAATATCATGCAAGAATCATTTACTGACAATAAGATAAAACAAGGGATTATGTGTGAAGATAACATTGTATCTGTGACACATAATCCCTTGCAATTCTGAGGTAAATCTATCTGAAAAAATTTTTAATTATTCTGATAAATGATTATTTTTTATCACATGATGAGCATAAATAAATCTATCTCTATCTGTTATTTTTGAGTTGTTATATAACTGATTACTGCTTATCACATGATGAGCATAAATAAATCTATCTCTATCTGCTATTTTTGAGTTGTTATATAACTGATAACTGATTACTGCTTATCACATGATATTAATAAGTAAATAACTTAGTAATTAGATTACTTTGTAACCAATGAACCACTTTGAAGTTGCATATGACATTGCATATGAATTCTTCTTACAATAGAATGTCACGTTCGCACAGTTCTTGAATGATGACTTTGCAATCTTCTTTACACTCTTTGGCACTTCAATCTTCTCAAGCTTTCCACACCCTTTGAAGGCATTCTTTCTAATGTATTTTACGCCGTCCCTGATGTAGACTTTCTTGAGTTTTTCACAGCTCCAGAATGTTGCTGCTGAAATCTTTTGAACACTACCGGGAATTACAACCTTCTCAAGATTATTGCAGCTTTCAAATGCACACTCTCCGATGTGTCTAACTGAATTTGGAATTGAAACACCTGTAATCTGAGAATTTTGGAAAGCAGAGTCCGCAATAATAAATGTATTATTTGGAATTGTGTAACTTCCCTTCTTTGCATTTGGATAAGCAATAAGTTCGTATCCTTTATTTCCGTTATACTCATAATTTCTAAAGAGAACTCCGTCCATAGCAACGAATCTGTCATTATCACCTGCATCAAATGCCTCGATATTTACACATCCGTAGAACGCTTCACTGTCAACTGAAGTAACTTCTGCAGGGATTTTAAATGTACCTGTAACACCTCCGGGAACAAGTAACAGTTTTCTGTCTGCTTTGTCAACGATGCAGTTACCGCTTGTTGCATACATTTCATTCTTCTCATCAATAGTAATTGATGTAAGGCTCTTACAATTTGCAATAGCATTGATATGGAAGTCCTCAACCTGAGGTCCAATCTTAACTGATTTCAACTTTTCGCAATCAGAAAATGCCCAGTAATCTACATTCTTTACTGTACTTGAAAGATCAACTTCCACCAAACCTGTATTTTGGAATGCTGCGTAATCGATTGTGTCAATTGATGTAGGGAAAGAAATCTTTGAAAGTGAAGTACATCCTGTGAATGCATTTTCTCCAATATATGTAACATTGCCAAGTGAAACATCTGCTAAAATCTTATTATCAGTAAAAGTCTCCTTGTCAATATTCTTAAGTCCCTTACCGATAACAACCTTCTTTAAACCGCCACATTCACTGAAAGCATGTGTTTTTATCTCTGTTACTGAATCAGGAATAACAATCTCTGTAATTTGCGATCCAATGAAAGCACTCTCATCAATCTTCTTTAATCCGTTAGGCAACTTAATAGAGTTGATTCCGGATTTTTTGAATGCCTCCTGACCAATATTTTCAAGACCTGCCGGGAGAGAAACCTCTTTTAACTTTTTAGTTACCGCAAAAGTACTTTCCTCAATTGTTTTTACTTTTGAAGGAATTGTAATACTCTTAATTCCTGAACTGAAAAATGCGCTTTCTCCAATCTTTTCAACGCCGCTTCCCAATTTGATGTCATCTAAAGATTTACATCTTGAGAATGTACTATTTGGAACAGTCTTTGCATTCCAAACAACCTTTTTAAGTTTTGGACAACTTGCAAATGTACCACTACCAATCTTCTTTACATTCTTATCAATAGTAACCTGCTTTATTCCTGTACGGGCAAAAGCATAATTTCCAATTTTCTTCAAAGACTTTGGAAGTTTAACCTCTTCAAGTGTTCTCTCTTCTTCAAATGTATATGACTTAATACCTGTGATACCGTCACCGATGACAACTTTTTTGATTGTGAGTTTTTCCCAACTATCTGAGTATTCAACACTTCCTTTTCCGGTGATTGAAAGAGTCTTGGTGTCTTTGTTATAAGTCCATTTTGCTTCCTTACCGCATGTGTTATCAGCCGCAAGAACATTCTGCGGATTCACCATCGGGATTGCCATGCAAAGTCCCATTGATAATAATAAAGCATTTGAAATTGATTTCTTTGACATTGTTGTCTTGCTCATTGTTGTCCTTCTCATTGTTTTCCTATTCATTGTTGTCCTATTTACTGTGTTCTTAGTCATTGTAAAAGCCTCCATGATTTTCATATTATTTTTTCTGCTAACATCCCTTTTGGCGTTTTTCTCATTTGGGTTGTAAGAAGATTTTGTTTTGAGTTTACATAACTGTATGTTTTTCAATTATACTTACATCCCTTTTAATGTTTTTCTCGTTTGGGTTGTTAGATGATTTCGTTTAAAGTTTACATAACTGTCTTTTTTTCAATTATGCTTACATCCCTTTTAGTGTTTTTCTCGTTTGGGTTGTTAGATGATTATGTTTCAGTTTACATAACCTGCTTTCTTCCCAATTATGCTTACATACCTTTTGGTATTTTTCATGTTTGGGTTGTTAGATGATTTTGTTTCAGTTTACATAACCTGCTTTCTTCCCGATTATGCTTACATACCTTTTGGTATTTTTCTCGTTTGGGTTGTTAGATGATTTTGTTTTGTTCTATACCATATAAACGAAGCATAATGAATTCTTATTGCAAGATATTTTATTTTTTTTAGTTAATTGCAAAACTAACTTCTGTTCTTTTGCTTCTTATTTTTGATTGATTGCAGTTTCTATATTTCTGCTTTTCTGTTTTTCTTCAGTTTCTACATTTCAGTTTTTTCTGTTTTTCTTCAGTTTCTATATTTCAGCTTTTCTGTCTTTCTTCAGTTTCTATATTTCTTCAGTTTCCAGCTCATCTCCGCAATGTAAATAATGCAATCTGTCTCCCATGATTCTTTTCATTATCTCGTATGGTTCCACGCCCGTGCAGTGACAGGTATAAAATAGTGTACCGTACTTCATCAGTTTTCGGGCTATATCTTCAATCTCTGCGATATCATTTTGATCATATCCATTCTTCTTCATTAAATGGAATCCACTAATCACAGCACTAGGTGCTGTTCCGTATAATTCAATGTAGCGTTCCATAATATTCAATATGCCATGGTGTGCACAGCCTGACAAAAGAATATTTGAATTAATGATTTTATCTTCATTTTCTTTACTCTTAATACAGCTCTTTAGGGAAATAACCAGGCACTGCTCATGCTCAAATTCATCCTGAACATGTTCACCGTCAACATTCATTTTAAGGCGTTTATTTGTTGATGGAATAGGATAAATATTCCTTATACCTGAAAAAAGAGAGAGTTCATCGTCAATTACAAATATCTGACTGTTATCTGCTGCACTGTTATTTAAATTACAAACTTCATTACTGTCTATATTGGCTGCTGTATTACCATCTGCATTACTATCTATATTGGTTGCTGCATTGCCGATTGCATTGCCATCTGCATTACTATCTACATTGACTACATTGCATTCACTCTCAGAATCAGAAAATTCTAATTGCAAAAGACTTGCAATCTTTTTATCAATTCCGATATAATGTTCCCCATCGCTTCTGATAGAATAATAATCAGATAATGCGCTCTGTTTCATATATATTTTGGCATGATCATTAATGCTTGCAAAAGGAAGAATTCCTCCGCTGTGATCATAGTGTCCATGGCTTAAGACTACTGTATCAACCTGTGACAAATCCACTTCCATTTTTTCTGCATTTGAAAGTATAAGGTCACTTGCTCCGGTATCCATCAGTATCTTGTGTTTTTTTGTTTCTATGTAGAATGATAATCCGTGCTCCGGTGTACAACCATTGCATCCTTCTGTATTTTCAATTAAGTTTATTATTCTCATGTTGCTCCTTTTCTTTGAGCCCAGACTAGCGCCTGATTTACTGCTGCATAAACCGTTCTTATTTTAGGGCTCCTTATTCATACTTATGTATTATGCTACACTATCCATTTTCGATAAATATAAACACTTGTGTATTATGCTACACTATCCATTTTCGATAAATATAAACACTTGTGTGAGCAAGAAATAAATACCTTTATGAATACTAAACTAAATATCCTTTTCTAATTCGTCATTATACATTTATCTCCATTTGTTAATCACAATATTTCAATTAATTTTTCTCCTAAAATTGTTTCACCAATTTGTTCGTAATTTTCAAATATTATACTGATCAGTTCTATTATTTTCTCAAAAGAATAATAGCTTGAACCCACTTCATCATATGCACCACCAATTATTTCTATTATCCCACTTGGAAAATCAATCTCACTTTCACTAAATATTGTATTTAAATATTCTGCAAATTCATTATTCAGACCAATAACAGAATTATCATTAAATAATTGACCATTCGCCCTACAAAAATTTTTTTCTATATTATAATTAATTATAATATTTGTTTTACCACTGTTATTGGCTTTATAATTCATACATAGCATTGCATAGTTGCTAATATGACGAGGATTCATTTTTGCCTCAACGCATATCATTCCTTCCTTCCAAAAAGCTTCCTTTGCTGGGACTTCTATTTCTAACTTTTCTTCTAATACTACATCTAACGGATTTTCATCTTTCCAAATATATATTTTTTTTGTTTTACTATCATTTTCATATTTAACCATTTTACCACCTAATCTATCCCCCAGAATTCAAACCATCCTTTGGTGAAGTATTGTGGATATTCTAATATCACTTCTGTATGATAAAAATTTAATTCCCCCATTACCGTTCTTTCAAATCCCTCACTGTTGTCATTATCCAACATCTCAATTGCATTCAAATATTTTGCTAAAGCTTTTTTATTAACTTTTGCAATTTTTTCATCTTCTAAATATAAATGCTGACAGAATAGAACTTCTCCGGCGTACTCTTAAAAGTCTCTGCGTCAAAAGGATCCAGTTTCTCCGGAATCTGGTGATAACAAAAATCCTCCACAAAATAGTTTCCCGTCAATATGAGAGACTTAAGACTCATGTATCTCTTATCACCGACATATTTCAGATTGTATCTGATGGCACGTCCTCGCTCGCACACTCTGTAAAAAATGATATCACAATATTAATTGAAATAAAAGAAAAAGAGGCCACTGTAAGTTTTAGTGCTGTTTTTTGTTTACACTATCACAGCATTTTTGTATACTAAAAGGACAATGTCGTAATAATTAGGAGGATTTTACATGCGCAACAGCAAAGCATTCATAACCATTTTTGATTTTGTTATGCTTACACTTGGTGCTGCCATTGCAGCCTTTGCCATCGAATCATTTCTTGTACCCTGCACGATTCTTGATGGTGGACTAATAGGTATCAGCATTATGATAAATAATCTGACAGGGGTAAAACTCGGACTCCTCACATTTCTGCTTAACATCCCATTTTTGCTTATTGGTGCCGGAAGAATCGGCAAACTATTTATTGTTAAATCAGCTTATTCCATGCTGACATTTTCAATTTCTTTGGAAATATTCAAATCAATGATAAACGCAACTCATGACTACCTGCTTGCAGTAAGCTTTGGTGGTGTGATTCTGGGTATAGGTGTAGGATTGGTAATCAAGCATGGCGGATGTCTGGACGGAACAGAGACTATCGCTATTCTTCTAAACAGAAAGTACAACCTTCCTGTTGGACAGACCGTGTTGATTTTCAACATCCTAATTTATGCAATGGCGGGATGTCTTTTCGGTTTCGACAGAGCAATGTATTCACTGCTGACTTACTTTATCACTTCAAAAGTTCTTGATGTAGTAGAATCAGGAATCGATCAAACTAAAGCTGCCATGATTATAACAAACGATGCCGAAGATATCTCCAACATGATATACCAGCGACTTGGCAGAACTGTCACAATCATGGAAGGTGAGGGACTTGTGAGTGGCAAAAAAGTGGTACTCTACTGTGTACTGACAAGATTTGAAATCTATACTCTCAAAGAGATAATTAATTCTATTGACCAGTCTGCTTTCGTTGCTATCAGTGATGTTTCAGAAATAATTGGCAATCATATAAAGAAGAACGAACTATTGATGACAGGTTCTAAAGAATAGAAAAGTGATTAGAATAAAAGATTATATGAGAAATATTTAAAATGAGGTTATATAATATGGATTCAAACAGACCAATATTGAATAATAAATTATATCTTTACCTGACAGAGTTCTTTGCCGGAATGTCCGTTATGGCTGTGGAACTTGGTGCCAGCAGACTGTTAGCTCCTTACTTTAGTTCATCGCAGATTGTATGGACTATCATAATCGGAACTATCATGATTGCAATGGCACTTGGAAATATTTACGGAGGAAAGTCAGCAGATAAAGATCCAAATCCTGACAAACTATACAAGAGAATTATTATAGCTGCGGTTTGGATTGCTCTGATACCTGTCGTTGGTAAGCTGGTAATTATGTTAGTTTCAGGACTTTTAATCTTTACAGTCAGCAATAACTTTCTGATTATTGCAGCCTTTGTTTCATGCATGGTCATATTTGTATTTCCACTCTTTCTTCTTGGAACTGTTACACCTTCACTTGTGAAATATTCAGTTGATTCTCTGGATGACAACGGAAAGACTGTGGGATATCTCAATGCATCAAATACAATAGGTAGTATCATAGGAACTTTTGTACCAACATTTATCAGTATTCCTGCTGTGGGAACTTCCATTACATTTCTGATTTTTGCAGGAATACTTCTGGTACTGTCGCTGATTTATTTTAAGAGTGCGGGATATAAAATTATAGAAGACAAAAAGATACCCATCGCAATGATTGTTTTTTTGTTATGCACATTGCTTGGGCACGATGACAGTTTCGCATTCTGGCAGGAAAATCTGACTTACGAAGGTGAATCAATATACAACTATCTGCAGGTGTCCGAGGACGATGAAGAAATCGCGCTCTCCACAAATGTACTTTTCGGAGTTCAGTCGGTATATCGCAAAGACGGAGGACTTACCGGCTATTATTACGATCATGCCATGGCCTCACTGTATATGGCGGGCATAAACGAGAGTTCAGATGTGGATGTTCTGATTCTTGGCATGGGTACCGGAACATTTGCAACACAATGTGGAAGATATTTTGACAATGTTAAATGTGAGGGAGTTGAAATTGATCAAAAGATTACCAACCTGGCCAGCAGGTACTTTCACCTTCCGAAGAATGTAAAAGTGACTACTTATGATGGCAGGGCTTATCTTCAGGCAATTGATAAAAAATATGATGTAATAATGGTGGATGCCTATCAGGATATCACTATTCCGTTTCAGATGTCTTCCAAACAGTTTTTTAAACTTGTAAAAAAACATCTAAAGAAAAACGGAGTTATGGTAGTCAACATGAATATGCGGGGAACAAAGAAAGTCAAAGGAAGCATCAATGATTACCTCTCTGACACGATTTCAAGCGTATTTAGTGAAGTATATACCGTGGATGTAAAAAACTCCTCTAATCGTGAATTATTTGCCTCAAACAACAAAGGAATGATTCCTATATTTCAAGAGACAATTGAAAGCGAAAAAAATCTTGAATTAAAATTATTCATGGAAGAAATATCTGAAACTTTAAAAAAGCATAAGGCTGGCCGATTAATTCTGACAGATGACAAAGCACCTGTCGAGTTACTTGGGATGAAAGTAATCGATGACCTCATTAAAGAAGAGGTAAGATATTATAAAGATATATACGAAGAAGATGGTTTAAAAGGAGTAATAGAGGAAGTGCTGTAGCACTTCCTCTATTACTCCTTTTAGTTCTTTATGCCATATATTTTCTTAAATCAGCCAGCAATTTTTCTGTGTCACTTCTTCCGGTTTCATAAGCTGCCTGAAGCTTTGTTTTATCTTTTTCTAAACGTCCTACATCAAGAGGTCTGCTTGGCTGAATAACAAATATATTGCCCTTCTCCTTCTCGCTCTTAACATACTCAATCGTCTCATTGTACATAATGTGTCTGTTGGCCATACGCTCGATAAGTGCAGGATATTTCTTATATTTTAATTTGACGAGGGGAATAACACCACTCTTTTCTTTGACATAATCTTCCGGCTGCGTAAGTACCACTATGTTCTTGTCATAGCCCTGACTCTGCATCCATTTGATTGGAATGGAATCCACCATACCACCGTCCAACATTTCACGTCCACCTTTTTTCACAATGGTAGCTGCAAGAGGAAGGGAACCTGAAGCTCTCATCCACTCCAAATCGTCAGCGTCACCATTCTCTAACTGATGGTAAACCGCCTCTCCCGAATTGATATCAAGGCTGACCGAATAGAACTTCTCCGGTGTGCTCTTGAATGTCTCCGCGTCAAAAGGATCCAACTTCTCCGGTATCTCATGATAACAGAAATCCTCAACAAAATAATTACCTGTAAGAATCAGAGACTTAAGACTCATATATCTCTTGTCACCAATATATTTCAGATTATACCTGATTGCACGTCCGGGCTGTCTCGACTTATAATTGCAGCCAAACACCGCACCTGCAGAAACACCTACGATACCATCCACCATTATATTATTTTCTAACATCACATCAAGAACGCCGGCTGTGTACATGCCACGCATTCCTCCACCTTCTAAAACTAAACCTAACATTATTTTTCTCCTCGCATATTCATCTCTAACTTTTGTAGTTTTTCTTTCAGCCTTATCTTATCAAAAATGAATTGTCTAATCAAATCAATAAATGAACATCCAAGGAATATTGCAAGAACAACTCCAAAGAATACAGGAATCATCTTATACAAAGGCAAGCGGGAAATCCATGTAAATTTATCCATAACCAAATAATCTCTGATTTGTTCCTGATCATGTATCAGGTAAACGCTAAATGAAAGCGGAGCAAAGAACTCAATTATCTTAACAAAACCTGATTTTACTCTAATCTCTGAAAATGCCAAAAACAAGAATACAGATGCAAGCAGAATGGTAATGGACTGATAACTGTAAAACATGTCCTCGCTTATATCCAATTTGAAAACAACATGAAAATGATTTGTGGCTATATTGATTAGACATTTAAATAACCATGTAAATGATATGAACAAGAAATACATTAATAAGAACAGTTTTTTTCTGTGCTTTTCAACACTTGTAAATAAACCGTATTTTCGAATATAAGCACCTATCATGTATAGTACCAAAAGCCACCATGGTGAATATCCCTTTCCTAAGCATAAAGAATCTAAAGAAATAATCATCTCAACCAACTGTCCCATTGAAGTAATTGCAACTATTGCGATGAGCAGATATTTCATTTCATTTTTTGATAATTTCCGTATTCCGGCATTGATAAATGGGATAAACAGAAACAATACTGCATACGCAGAAAAGTACCAATATCTTTCTGTTAATATTGGAAAAAATGAAAAAAGAATTTTACTTTCCTGTGTAAATTCCGGAAATATCAATTTGCAGATTAATGTAAGTGAAACTGAATAGAACAACACCCTGCACCATAACATTGCAAGGTTACTCA